>Ga0114969_10000145_pt1 | contig 57881 bp, 47 predicted proteins | sample M_130807_MF_Meta_FD_87316 | JGI IMG/M metagenome (GOLD analysis project Ga0114969, IMG submission 87316) | Freshwater microbial communities from Lake Montjoie, Canada to study carbon cycling - M_130807_MF_MetaG | ecosystem: Environmental > Aquatic > Freshwater > Lake | place: Lake Montjoie... | reverse complement strand
TAAACTAAAACTATTAGATAAGTAATATTTAACTGCTGATAATTTATAATCTTCTGTTTTATGCTTCATTATAATTATATAATAAAAATAAATAAGGTTTTGTCTCATTTTAAATCTTCAAGGCTTTAATCTATATAATTATATATAGGGGTGTGTGTGCGCATATGAAAGAATTGGAAGAGAGAGAATTACGTAAGCTACGAGAGTTGTCTAATAAATGCTCGGCAAATAAGAAGGTGCAAGAGTATGTGCGAGACGTATGCTTTCGTATTAAAGAACTTCTTATTCATTACGCTAGAGATACTAAACAAGATGCAAAGAAGGTTTTAGAGAAATATTTAGGGCATACTGCAGCACCTGCCAGTTTTAGCACAGGGCAAATTCCTGCAAAATATATTTCTAAGGCAATTGACGCTGGAAATATTCGAGAGCGAATAACCTTGATAATGAATTTTTGTATGAGCGGATGCTCAGTAATATTATGGGCACTTGAGAAAAACAACTATTTCACACAAGCAAGTATCGGTGTATTACATAAAAGATTATATAATCTTACGGGAATTAGCGATATCGCAAAAATTAATAAATATATGAAAAGATGTGAGAGTAAAGGCTGCATATTACCTTGCAAATTTGTTAGTTTAGCGTCAGACGGCGCAGTATCTGCTTCGAGGATGTCAGCATATCCCTTAAATAATGCTTTGAGGGAGCCGCGAGTTAAAAAGATAGACAGGTATTATGTTAAAGTCAAAGATGTATATCCTAAATTATCAAAATATGAATTAGAATATATAAAGGTTAATTGCAAATATGAAATCAAAAATAATAATAAACTCCAATGGATATCTGGATTACAATATTGGGAGGTGAATGAAAACAATTTTTATATAAAACTTATGAGGCATTATAAGCAAATGGTAGTATGCGGTCCTTCTGGGAATACTGACCTTAACTTATCTATATTTAGATTATTTGATAATTTTGATATAAATCTAGCGATATTTGCTTGTATATCTCAGATGTGCAATACACCCGACCATTCACCTTGTGAGATATTATTAGCAGCCCTCCCGTATGGATTAGACGACTGGACAATTGACCAAGATAGTTTCAAGTATATTTATAAGAAATTAAAGATGTATGGCAGCAAATGATACTTAATTTGTTCTAAAAATAATATATTAAATAAAAAATTGATGTTCTAGGCTACTTTTAAGTTAATTAAAGCCCCGCATAGGAAGCCGACTATAAGTCAAAACAACCAGCCAGCAACCAGCCAGCAACCTCCAAGTTGCAAAGAGCAAATTCCCCGATGTTCTCTACCCCAAAATCAATGATGGACTCCCAATTCGGGTATTGGGTCGAATACGTCAAAGATGACGAAGAAGACTATGATGACGAGGAAGACTACGAGGAAGAGGAAGAAGAAGACTACATCGACTACGATGACTACGATGACACAAATGATTTCTAAAATCAAAAACTAATATATGTATATGTAATGTATATGTAATGTATATGTAATGTATATGTAATGTATATGTAATGTATATGTAATGTATATGTAATGTATATGTAATGTAATATATATGTAATGTAATGTATATATATAATATATATTTTTTATATTTTTGATAATATCATTTATTTATATAAAAATTGATTTCTTTTTCTATTAAAATAGTTTAAGCATAAGACTACTTATTTTAACTACTATTAATAAGAGATATGTCAATTTATCCTGAACTTTCCTATAATGACCAGAAGGTAGAAATTCAAGATGTTAAGGGAATACAATTTAGTGTTCTGGGTCCGCAAGAAATCCGCAATAGGTCTGTAGTAGAAATTACGAAAACCGATACGTATGCTGGAAGCGAGCCTATTGTCGGCGGATTATTTGATTCGCGAATGGGCGTTTTAGAACATAATAGGATTTGCTGCACTTGCGAACAAAAGAACATATTTTGTCCTGGTCATTTCGGACATATTGAACTTGCGAAACCAGTATTTCACGCTATGTTCTTTGATATAGTTAAGAAATTACTGAATTGCGTCTGTTTTAAATGCTCCAAATGCTTGATATCTCCAGATACCGACAAAGAATTCAAGCACGATATGCAAAGAATATTGTCTATTAAGAATAACCAAAAGCGATGGGAGGCATATTTCAAATTATGCAATACGACAACTAAAATTCGCGTTTGTGGTGATGATGGGACAATTGGATGCGGTGCCGTTCAGCCAACCAAGTATATCAAAGAAAACTCTATGAAAATTATTGCCGAGTGGAAAGACAGGAAGCAACCAGCAAATAAGAACGGCGAAAAGAATACCGACAAAATTGTTCAAGAATTTACTGCTGAAGATATTCTCAAAATATTCTCGCGCATTACTGAAAAAGAAATGGATATGATGGGATTTAATCCAAAGTGGAATAGACCCGAATGGATGATTTGCACCGTCTTGCCCGTTCCTCCTCCAGCAGTGCGCCCTAGTATTATTGAAGAAAATGGACAGCGTCGCGAAGATGATTTGACGCACAAATTAAGCGATATTATTAAAACGAATAAGCAGTTATCTGACAAGATATGCAAAGGTGCTTCAGAGGAAACTATTAAATACGTCGCTATGTTATTGCAATATCACGTATTCACATTTATTAATAATCAGATGCCCGGACTTGCACCAGCGCAGCAAAGAAATGGGCGCAAACTCAAGTCAGTATCTGATCGTATGAAGAAGAAGGAGGGGCGTATTCGCGGCAATCTCAATGGAAAGCGTGTAGACCAATCGGCGCGCTCAGTTATTACACCAGACCCCTATATCAGTATCGACGAACTCGGGGTGCCTATTAAAGTCGCCGTGAATATTACGTTCCCTGAGGTAGTTAATGAGTATAACATAGACAAAATGCGCGAATTAATCAAGAATGGCTCGGAGGTCTGGCCCGGCGCGAAGTATATTAAGAAGAGCACCCGAACGATTAATCTAAAGCACTCTATCGAGAGAGAAAAGAATGCTGCAGAGTTGGTGTATGGCGATATTGTTCACAGGCACTTAACAAATGGCGATTTCATCCTCTTTAACAGACAGCCCTCGCTTCACAAGATGTCTATGATGTGTCATAAGGTTGTTATTATGCCATACCAAACATTTCGCCTCAATGTATTGGATACGCCTCCCTATAATGCGGATTTTGATGGTGATGAGATGAATTTGCATTGCCCTCAGAATATCCAAACAATGAGCGAATTAATGGATATCGCTGCAGTTCCATATATGATTTTGGCTCCTCGCGATGGAAAGCCGATTATCGAGGTTGTTCAGGATACGCTCGTGGGGTCTTACAGATTAACAAAGGATTACACGCGGATACAAGATAAAACGCTTGCAAATATTCAGATGGTTAATAGTTATTTTAAAGGAAAACTTAATAAACCTGATGATAGTTATATGTATTCGGGAAAAGAGGCATATTCGCAAATATTACCACCCGGTCTCTTTATTAACTTGAAAAACAAGAAGGAGGAGCAGTTTATTGTTAATAATAGCATTATTGCAGCCAAGTCGGGTTCATTAGATAAAAAGACCTTTCACGACATTTCTACTGGGTTAATTCCTGTGATATATCACGATTACGGACCATTTGAAGTTAGAAAGTTCCTTGATAATACGCAGCGATTGATATGTCGTTGGCTATTAACATCTGGGTTCAGCGTGGGCATCAGTGATTTGGTTCCTGACAAGAAAACAGAGGAGACGCTAAAAAACAAAATCAAAGAGATGAAGAACTTGGCATATGATAAATTAGATGACATTAGAAGAGGTATTATAGAGAACAATAGTATATTTAGCAATGAAGAATATATTGAGCGCGAAATCATTGCTATTCTTGATAAGACTACGAATAATGTGGGTAAAATCAGTTTAGACCAGATTGACGATACGAACAATCGTATGATTAATATGGTTAAAGCAGGTTCTAAGGGCAAGGAAATCAATGTAGCGCAAATGATCGCTTGTGTAGGGCAGCAAAATGTCGACGGAAAGCGGATAACATATGGATTTACTGACAGAACGCTGCCTCATTACACAAAATACGATGACGGACCAGAAGCTCGCGGGTTTGTAAAGAATAGTTTTATTAGTGGATTAACGCCGCAAGAAGTCTTCTTTCACGCTATGGGTGGTCGTCAGGGTCTCATTGATACCGCCGTTAAAACATCAGAAACAGGGTATATCCAAAGAAGATTAGTGAAAGCGATGGAAGATTCCAAGATTAACTATGACAACACAGTGAGAACGGCTACAGGTTCTATCATTCAATATATATATGGCGAAGATGGTATGGATGGATGCAAAATAGAAACCCAATATATCAACACAATTAATAAGAATAATATTGAACTAGACAATGAATATAATCTTAAGAATGCCGAACATCTTAACATTCATATGACGGATGAAGCATTCAAAACAATAAATGCCGAAACATATAAAAGATGCGCGACGCATTTTGAAGAGATGCTAGGGGACAAGGAGTTCCTTATTAAAAAGGTCTTTAATGGCGAGAAGAAATATATTATTAACTATCCTATCCCTTTCGACCGCATAATTAATATCGCTCATCAGCGCCTATTGGCTCTCGATATTAAAAGGATTAAGACGGATTTGTATCCTGATTATGTCCTAGACAAGATTGAGAAGATTAAGGCGGATTTATACGTGAAGGACAGGATACAAGGAATGCTGTATTTCAATATATTGCTGCGACTTCATCTGAACCCTAAAAAGTTAATTATGCATTACCATTTCACTATGGAGACGTTTGATTGGATTGTTTTGCAGATATATGAATATTTCAATCAGGCTCTAGCACAACCTGGCGATATGGTTGGAATAGTAGCGGCGCAGACGATTGGCGAGTTAGGAACACAGATGACGCTTGATTCGTTCCACGTATCGGGGACGGCTGCTGCAGTAAAGGCTACTTCGGGAGTGCCGCGATTAAAGGAAATTCTTTCAGCGACAAAGAAGACGAAGACACCGACGCTGATTATCTATATGAAACCTGACGTATCTTGCGTAATTAATCCTTTGAAGGACGAGAATGGGGATTTCATTGACCCGCGCATTGATATTACGAAGAATAACGCAATTAATATTAAGAACTCTATAGAAATCACGAAATTATCAGACATCCTAAAGCATAGCGAAATATATTGGGATAGCGATCAGATTTATGAAACAAATATTGAGCAGGACGTAGGTATTATGAGTATTTATAAAGAATTTGAAAAGATTGAAGAGAATATGTGCAAAGCGCGGACAACATCCCCTTGGGTGTTGCGGCTTGTATTTGACAAAGAGAAAATGAATACCTTTGGTCTTAAGATGATTGACATATATACCAAGCTTAAAACGTCGTATGATAAATACATTGATTGTGTATATAGCGATGATAATGCGGACGAATGCGTATTCAGAATTAAGATGACGGAACAGGCTTTTAATGGGATTGACGAGAAGGATGAGATAGCGACAATTAAAGCAATTGAGCACAATATCGTATACCAAGTATTGCTGAAGGGATACAAGGGGATTAGAAAGGTATCTCTGAATAAAAAGAATTATACTAAATATAATGATGAAACGAATAAGTTTGATACTATACTAGAATGGGTGCTGGACACGGATGGAACAAATCTAATCGATATCCTAGCGAATGCCAACATAGATACGTCGCGAACTATATCTAATGATATTCGTGAAATATATGAGACGCTCGGGATTGAAGCATCGCGACACGCGTTATACAAGGAATTACTCGCAGTTGTCACGGAGGGCTCTATGAATTACAGGCATATGTCCCTTCTCATCGATACAATGACCTACAAAGGTCAATTAATGTCCATCGATAGGCACGGGATTAATCGCGGTGATATCGGACCACTTGCGAAGTCGTCATTTGAGGAAAGCACAGATATGCTTATAAACGCTAGCATATTCGCGGAATACGACAAGGTTAATGGAGTATCTGCAAATGTTATGCTTGGACAACAACCGCCTTGCGGAACAGGTGATAGCCGTATCCTAATTGACGAAGAGCATATGATGGAATTATTAAAAGATGTTGCTGATACTAAAAAAGGCAAGCTAGATGCAATCCCCGAAAATAAAGAGGATATCGAAGAGGCTGACGAACTATATACAAATGATGATTTGCAGATTATAATTAATCAAAAAGAAAATAAAAAGGCGAAATGCTATAAATTACCTGTGCAGAAGGTGGTAATTAAGTAGGTTAGCGGTATGGGTGGGTGGATGTATATGTATATGTATATGTATATGTATATGTATATGTATATGTATTATTTTTATATTTTAGATATTTCCTTATATGCTACTAGTTTGTGTGCTACTTGATGAAGAATATGTGTTTGTATTTTTTGCATTTATTATTCTTGTTTTAATTTCTTCTGGGGCATTTTTTAATTCTGTGTATATGAAATTATCGTGATTAATATTGCGAACAACATAATAACTTAAATGGGTTTTATCATTCTTTTTATATAATATTAAAAGCGGTCTGTCGAGTTCGTTATTGTCTGCTTTGTATATTGAGGTGGTTATAGATAAATCTTTGTCATCTGCGCGCTTACTTACATTAACGGCTTTTCCATATTCAGCGCGATGATGGATTATTAATATTGATATATTGAGAACCTTTGAAATCATAAAAAAGGTAATTTCATTTGGATGATAGGTATATGCATCGGAACCACGTAGATGTTTTAATATATCATATCGTTCCGTAGTCGAACTATTATAGAAATATGTTGTTAAAAATATCTCTAATGTTTTAAATGTTTTTTTAGTATTATTCACTCTATTCATAGCAGTCAAATATGCAGAATAAAAATACGGGTCTTTGAATATATCTTTAATCTTCGCGTTATCTGTTAAATCATTGACGTTCTTATTAAATTCGTGTTTATAATATTTGAATGTCTTCTTAATTATATCATTGTAATCATTCACTAAGTCATTATCTAGTGATTTGAAGTAGTCAAATAATTCTCTTATATTACTTGCGACATAATCATTCTTAATATATTTCAATTGCCACCATATCTTCTTCTTATACTTTGTCCATTTAGAGTTTAGGTCTTTTGGAACACCTTCAAACATTTTTGGCATTACTATATTGCTGTCTTTGCTGCCTTTGCTGTCCTTCTTGGCATTCGCAGCATTCGCAGCAGCTACCTTATCATCATAGATATTATCATAATTTACTACACCGCTATCGCGGCTATCGCGGCTATCCCGATTATCGTATATTATATTAGGGTTTGCTTCGTGATAATATAGTATGTTTTTAGGGATATTCTTTTTAACCAAGTATTGCGTAAATAGCAATTCATTCCCGTCATCTACAAATTTATCAGACAATTCATTAATATAATCATATTTTGTATGTAAAAGGGTATTTGCATACCAGTCATTTATACCTTCTTTTGTAAATATAGGTATCTCTTCTAATATTATTTGTATTTTCTTGGTTTTTTTATTGTCTTCTTCGAACATATCTAATAAGGTTTTAATGAAAGTTGCGCGAGGTTTTTTAGAAAACTCTTGTAGTTCGCGCAAATCTCGCATATTGCTGCCCTTGCTCTCTAGCAAAACTAATAATTTATTTTTGACTAGTAGCCTTGCTTCTGCCCATCTCTTTATAACATTAGCGTTTCTATCGCTATATTCTTCAAACTCGCTCTTTTTCCCAAAAAGAATTATTTGACCATCGCCGCTATCGCCGCGAATTGTAAGCGTATTCTTCATTAATTCGCTGGTTCGCTGATAATTTACTCCGATATCTAATGTAATACCAAAATCCTTGAGCATATTGATTTTATTTTCAAACTTAGCATATACCTTATTTATGATTGTTAAATTATAAGTATTCCCTATTATATCATCTAAGAAAACCACATTATTAATATTAAGTTCCTTCATTAAATACGGCAGTATAATAGTGCCTTGTTGCTTAAAACGTATTAAAATGTTGTTCTTTAACATTATCTTGTCTATCGTATAATTATCATTAATTATTATGGTCTCAATGCTATACTTTAAACTTTGGTCTTTGATTAGATTATTTATATATTTTAAATTGATAAATATGTTGTCTTTGCTTTTGTTATTGGGATGGTAATCGATAATATTCTTGATATTTGGGTATTCGCTTAGCAGCATATGTTTTTTCTCCATATTAATTGTTTTTATTATTAGAGGTTCGTAGAAATAAATATTATCGCGGTCTTTCATAATCTCATATAATTTATTATCCCTATGTTTATTATTATCGTCATTGTTCCCATTTGCCTTCCATTTCTCTTTCAATATCATTATTATCTCGGGTTTCTTTTGTAATCCATAGTATGATATTATGTCTCCAATATACTCGGGAACTATTAAATCAATGCTAGGTATTATATTAGCCGTATTAATGGTATTCTCCCATACAATCAATAATTTCTTATATACAAAGGCTATCAAGCTATATAAATATTGCACACCTTTATCTTCTGGATAATTATCGGATGAAATATATTCTATGAATTTCTTGTATGATTTATAAATATACAAGAGGCGCGATATTTTAAATACATCCTTTTCATTTTTATTATCAAACTTAGGCAGTTCAATATTTATTTTGCTTTTCTTATTAATGATATACAAATGCCTCTTTAATTCTCTATATAAATCCTTGTTATACTCATATAATACTGGCTCGCTATCGCCGAAATCCTTGCATATATTCCCATTATCAAGCGACAAATAAGATAGGATATCTAGTTTATTTTTAACATTTTCTATAAAAGTCTCCTTCGTTTCATCGACTAAATATGCGATGGTATTTATTATATTGTCGTATCTATTGCCGTATTTTTCAGGGATTTCGTCGATATTAATTAACCCCTTCCTTAATATACACCTCTTCTTATTGATATTATTAGGCGACCTACAGGCATCTAGGTATTCCTTGTAATTGGTTGGATACAATAACTTATATAATTCTTCTGGTATATCTCCAAATCGTTTATTATAATATATTGGGTAGTTCTTCATAATATAATTCTTGTCCTTGTCTGCTTTGCTATCCGCTGAAGCCGCATTCGCTGCATTGCTGTCCACGTTGTTAGCAGTGTTAGCAGTTTTAATTAATTTTTTACCGCAGCAAGGTATATTATCTTTTTTCTTTAAATATACATATCTAGGCAAATTCTTGTTTTTCATTTCATCATTTAGCCGCATTGGGGTTTCATCGGCTATAGGACATTTTGCATTAGGGTTTCCCTCGTCCAGTGGCACATTACTTTTAGGACACCATAAGCGCGGGCATATATAATAGTTGTTATTATGAACTATGGAATTATCAAAATGCTTATTCAAGCCCTTCTTTTCAAAATCAACGTATTCTTCCTTCGATAGCGGGATGGGCTGCTTCACCTTCTGGCATTTGCGCGATTTATTATTATCATTCCATAATTCCTTGTCGGCGTTTTTCAATTTATTAATTAAATAATTCTTAGTGTCATCTTTGTTTCCTCCGCTTGTTTCGCTACTCGAAGAAAGGTATCTATTTTGTATCCGTATATCAACAACAGGCGAATGCGAGTTGTCGTCGCCATCTTGCTTATCGGACGTTATATCATCCCCCGTAGATTGCTTTACCTTAATGGTTTTTTCTATTATTTTTGATACCCAAAATTCTAAACTTTCAAACTCAAAGAAAGATTTTGCATTTTTAATATCAACCATGTATCCACTAGCCTCCTTTTTAACAATAATTTTGGTATCCTGAATATCTGCGGCATCTTTAACGTTTATCTTGATGTTATTGATGAGCACGTCATCCTTTATCTTTTTATCAACTGCCCCTCTGTCTTTGTAGTTTGCCGTTCTTTTATAGTAATACTCATTATCTTTAAGTTCAGTAAAGATAGACGACGCTTTAACCTCGCCTTTCAAATCATCAAACTTGGTTTTGTAGGCATTATATTTTACGCGAGCGTTTATGGTCTTTTCCTTTAATACAATGTCGATATTCAAAACCTTATTTATATATGCATTCAGTTCGCCTACATATTTTAGTATATCATTAATCATTACCCCGTTGTCGATTTGGTAATTAAAAGTTAGATTAATAATACCTGTTGCATATATTGTAATCACAATGTTTTTACTATAATATATATTTATACATTCTTTAACGTCATTATTTAGTTTGAATATTCTACTTAATTCCTTCCTGTTTTTAAAAGCGTGTTTCTTGTATAGCTTGTAATATGCCTTGTTAAAGTTATTATTAATGTATTGGATTAAATGTATTTTATTGGTTGTAGATAAAGTATCAAAAATTACTATCAAAGACGGCATATCAGTTATATAAGCGCCGAATACAACATTGTAATACTCTTCAGACAATTTCTGATTATTCACAATGTTCAATTTATATAGTTCGATTATCTTGCTATCACTGGCAGCCTTATAGGTATTGCTTTTAAATCGGACATTATCATAATAATACTTATTATCAAAATCAAAATCGCTTTTAAATACTATATTAATTACGTCGGTTGTATCAAATAATTCCTTAGACTTACTATATTTTTTATCTATTGGCTCATTTATTTCGTCTGACTTCCTGTCTGTAGATTTAAAAGGATTAATGTCATAACCTTTCCATTTAATAGCCCCGATGTCATATAAGAATGGCTCGTCTTTCACCCAAACATAATAGGGGGCTTTATCATCGTGTTGTTTGCTATTTTTATTTATATTATTTATATAATGTGCTATTTTATTGATGGCATCTTCTTTGCTACTATCCTGAAATATATAGTCATTGATAACATTGATTGATGCATTATAAGTATTACCTGTATCGGTATCAAAGACGTATTTAATGTAGTCCTTGCTATTTACCCATTTATTGACATAAACAGGTTTTATTATATTCATTAATTAATATTTTATATATCTAATAAAATATGAAGAAAATCATATTTTTTTATTGAAATCTTAATATAGAAGACTTATAAAAATAAAAATAATAATGAGTATTTCAAATCTGCTTAATACGCTAGAAAATATCAAGCACGAATATTTAATACAAACTTTGGAAAAGTATACTGAGCAATTAACTGCGGAAGATATCAAAAAGAAGGAAGATGAGCGAAAGGCACAAGATGACCTAACAAAATCTAAGGAAGATGCTAAGAAGGTAGCGGATGATAAGAAGGCAACAGATGCTAAAGCGACGGATGCTAAGAAGGCTGAAGATGCTAAAGCGGCAGATGCTAAGAAGACTGAAGATGCTAAGAAGACTGAAGATGCTAAGAAAGCGGCTGAGGATAAGAAAGCGACGGATGCTAAGAAACTTTCCCCTGATGCAAAGAAATTTGAAAATAATATTATGGATTCTTTAAAATGGGTATTCGTAGGCATTGGTCTCTTTTTATTTCTTTTAATTATACTTGGATTTGCATATTGGTTTATGTATAGCGGGGCTGATACAAACAAGGAGCAAGGTGTTGTTCAGAACAATGATGATGTTCAATCCGCTATTTACCCTCGCAATCCTTATAGCAATGCTAATAATGCTAATAATGCTAATAATGCTAATAATGCTAATAATGTAAGCAATGCTAATAATGTTCATAATCCTTATTCTAGTTCTTCCTCCGTATCCGCTAATGAACCAGTAAATCCTTATTCTAGTTCTTCCTCCGTATCCGCTAATGCCGCTAATGCCGCTAATGAACCTATGAATGCAAATTCTAGTTCATCCTCAGTATCTGCGAATGCTGCGAATGCCGCTAATAATGGATTAGGTAATGAAAAAGATAAAAATTATTCAATGTTTTCATTCCTTTCACAAGCAAGTAATAAGGATGTAGTTCCTGTTGACCCACTTGCACAAGTAGCACCAGTAGCACCAGTAGCGCCAACGGCACCATATACATCAACAATAATAAACGTTGATAAATCGATATCATCTATACCTTCGGCGAATGCAGCAAATGCAGCAAATGCTAAAGAGGTAGGGAAGTAAAAAATAAGCAATGCATTTCCTTATAGCATATTATTATATAGCATATTTTTATTATAATAATTTTTCATATAATAGCTTATATATATACCAATTATTATACCAATACCAAGAAACATAAAAGTATTTGATAACAAATAATAGGCGACATAAGCGATTATAACAAATATTAAAGAATTATAATAGCCCAAATATTCTGTTAGCCAAAACAAATAGTTTAGCATTATCTATATAAATTTTAATATTTTAAATTATTAGCGGTTTAATGTGTCCCACGCGAATATCAGTATTAATCATAATCTGATAACCTGCTTGCGTTAGTTTCCTGCAAAAACTTACATCTTCGCTGCAAATATCGCGAATTACTGAGCCATCCTCTTTTTGAATAGTAAGGATTTCCGAGTCAAAGAATGGATACTTGATTTTCTCAAACACCTCCTTTTTAATAGCCATAAAACCCATACCGCTATAAACAACAGGGAAATATTTGAAACTCGTCTCTTCTTTCCACTTTTCAATCTCTTCAGGTGTTATAAATTGAAATGTTCCCTTCTCCTTAAAGTAGGTCTGATCCCAATCCTTGACGAATGCATAATTAACTAAATCAGACATTCTATACATTCCTGCGACGATGGGATGTTCATCCGTCGCTTCAATTAATTTGATGATTTGTTCGTAAGTGAAAACGATATCACTATCGATAGTAATCCAAACGTCAAAATCTTGCCCATTAAATGGCTTCTGGTCTTCGCCTCTCAAAACATCAAGACCTAGCGTAGCCATCCTTACAAACGGAACATAAGAGCCTGTTGCTGGCGAAATCATAATATCATAGCGACGTGTTTCCCACAATCTGCTAATCGTCGCAGTCCAAGCAATTAAGAATTTGGAACTAAAGTTATCGCCCGGAAGAGCAAATACAATCTTTTTTACTGGCTGAGGTGGAGCAGCAATAGGCACAGGAGCAACTGGAACTACGCTAGATACCTCCGATACCTCAGCAATCGCATTATCTACAACCGCATTATCATCAACTATCGACATTATTATTATAATTAGTAATATAATTAATATTCTTATATATTTTTTTGCAATCTTTTACATTTGTAAAAGGAAAATATAAAAATTGATATAAAATATATATAATATAAATAATAAATAACATACAATGTCTTCAGACGAACACAATATGCTTACTTATGATATTGAACTGGATAGTAATTCGCCACGATGCGGGCAGCCTAGTAAAATCAAGAAACTGCTAAAGCCCCATCAATTAGCGTGTTTATACAAGGCGATTTATATGGAAAACGTCGGTTCAATAACATATCAGAATAGTTCATATAATAGGGATGCTAATTTAAGGAATATCCCGCATTCCATCAAGATATCCACAAATATCGGTATTATTGGGGATATTGTAGGATACGGCAAAACTCTAACCGCCCTATCAATTATTGCACATAATCCATTAGATAAAATACACGTCAATAATACGAGGGTTCATAGTTTCCACAGCGCAAAAGCATATAATTATTTTACCGCAGTATCCGAAAATGTAAGTTTGCCAAATTTGGATAATATGATTAACTCGACGCTTATTATTGTTCCGCGCGGACCCGTCTATGTTCAATGGGAGAAAACATTGAAGGAAGCGACAGACCTCAAGTATATTGCCATAGATGACTTGAACTTTATTAAGAAAAATCTGCCGCATTCTAAGAAAAATAATGAGCGTCAAATCATAGATTACTTCAATCAATTCGATGTCGTTCTCATTAAAAATACTACATTGGATAGATTTTTAACCTATTATAACTGCCCTATTTCTAATACAAAGCATTTCATATATAACTGGAAGCGAATTATGATTGACGAGTGCCACGATATTATCAACAAGATTGAAATATTCAGCTACCTGTTTATATGGTTAATTAGTGGGACATATTTTAATATGTGTAGCAAGATATCCTCGTCGTCCTATTCGCAATACTATAATATCAAGGAAATACTTAGAGAAGATTATATTAACTATATTTTAGTGAAATGTAATAAGGATTTCGTCAAGGATAGTTTCAAGATACCGCCTATCGTCGAATATTATCATCTTTGCAAAATGTCTAAATATCTGAAGGTTATCAAGAAATATATCAGTAGTGCTATATTAGACAAGATTAATGCAAACGATATCTCAGGGGCTATCAAAGATTTAGGAGGTAAAAATGAGACGGAAGAAGGCATCGCTACATTGATTTGCGCAGATATGAATAAGAACCTATCGAATAAGCAGAAAGAGCGCGAATATATAGCGGGTCTCGATATTCCCGAAGACACGAAAGCCGCGCGAATTAAAACCATTGATAATGAGATTGTAATTACCGAAGGAAAAATTAAGGATCTGACTGATCGAATTACGGAAATCAATAATAAAACGTGCTCTATCTGCTTGGATAATATTACGCAACCTATTATATTAGAATGCACCCATATATTCTGTGGCGGATGCCTATTTAACTTTCTCAATGCAAATACCTATTGTTCGGCTAATAAAAAATGCCCTGATTGTAGGGCTGAAATTAAAAGCACTGCTGACCTAACTGCGATTGTTAGTGCAGTAGCGAGTAATAAAGAAGCAGATAACACAAATGATATAGTGCCCGCTGAAGATAATGCTAGTAAAATAGGTAAGGGAATTCTAAGTAAAGAGGATACTTTGTTAGAAATCATTAAAAATAAACCTGAAGGGAAGTTTATAGTATTTAGTAGGGTAGATGTATTTACTAAAATCATCAAATTATTAGTATCAAATGGTATTACATTCGCTGAATTAAAAGGAAATACTGCGCATATGATGAATGTTTTAAAAGATTTTAAAAATGGCAGCATTAACGTTATCTTATTAACCACGCAGTATGCTGGGTATGGTATCGATATTAATTATGCAACGGATGTAGTAATCTTTCACTCAATGGCAGTAGATAAGCAACAGGCTATTGGGAGGGCGCAAAGAGTAGGACGAACAAATAATTTGATTGTGCATAACTTATGCTTTGAACACGAGTTAGAAGAAAACAATCAAGTAATTGCGATGTAATGAATGAAATGAATGTAATGTAAAAAAATAGTATAATACCTACCTATGTCTATCTACATCTACCTATGATTATCTATATATATCTACGTATCAAAATTTATTTTTATTTTTTCATAATTGTTCTATATTTATAGATCTAACGCCTCAAACTATCAAGGTATTGCTGCCTTTCGTAGCGTTTGTATTCTTCGGTTTCCTTGCGAGGAACAAGGCGGTATGGATTTACGTAGTTGCCGCGATTATCGCGATTGACGGGAGGGGGGCTATAGAAGAACGACATTATCCAAGCCATCATATGTCCAGTGAAGATGATGAGTAGGATGGTGAAAAGGAACAAATCGAAGAATGTCATTGTGCTTTGCTGCTTCTTTGCTTCTTCTTTGCTGCTTCTTTGCTTCTTCTTTGCTGCTTCTTTGCGGTTGCTTTGCTGCTTCTCAGGGGTATGCTTTGATATAATAATTTTAACTGCATCAATCAATATTTATTATAATTGCAAAAAAATAGAACATCTTTATTCTAATTATTTTATATGAGAATAATATAAAAAATGATAAGGAAAGATATATAAATAATTAATCATATAGTTAGTTAATATATTAACTTAAAAACACAACAATAATGGTAGATGAACGAAATGCGCAGCGTGGTGCTGATGTCCATAAAAGAAGAATGAACAGGACTGGATACTACACATCCAATTATTTCGAATGCATTGATAGCACGTGCGTTCGCGTTTCCAATGATAAACAAAAATATTACCTAAATATTGCTGCAAAGATTGCTATTAAATCGCCTATGTATAACCACAAACACGGCGCAATAATTGTATATAAAGACAAAATTATAGGAACTGGCTATAATTATTATATGGCTGATTTTAGTATCCACGCAGAGGTCGCGGCAATCGCAAGTATTCGCAAGAAACAAAAGCATATACTTAATGAATGCGATATATATGTTGTTCGAATAGGACCCGACCGCTTTAATAATCCCTTAAAATATTCTAGACCTTGCACTAATTGTAGCAATACAATTATCAAAAATAATATTAAAAATGCTTTTTATTCTACAAATTACGAATATGATATTATTAGAGGATGTGTAGAACCTGATGCGTGTGATGTTAATAGGTGTGCATTCCAGTGATATACTTAGTATATATATTAAATAGTTAGTGATACTCTAGGAATTATTCTTTTAATATTCTTTTTTACTATTGTTTGTCGGTCTTCTTCAAAAATACGCTTTAATAGTTCTTCTCCAGACAATTCCTTAAATTGAATGATTTTTGTTTTAATGTCATTCATCTTGATAGGCACTATGCATTCTTTAATATTCGTTTTGATACGCCCGTGCTGTGTATTTAAATCATTGTATTTAAAGTTAAACATAAATTCCTCAATCTTATTATTAAGCGCACGTTGGTAATTCTTCCGCTCCTTCATAGCAATCTTTAATTTCCTAATCTGATCATCGTATTTAAACCAATCATTTACTAGGTTCTTAAAAGTTTCTAATTCGTCTGCAGTAGGTTCTACCTTTTCCTGATTAATAATATTATCTACAATATTATCGTCATTCATTTTTATTTATATATATTTATATATTTTTATATTTATATCTATTTATACTTAGTTATACTTATACTTAGTTATACTTTACATCCTTACATCCTTACATCTTTACAAATTTGCTAATATCCTTGAATGTTCTTTCGCCATTATATTCACCTAACTTTTTCCCATTCTTGTATTTTGCAAATGTCGGAAATCCATTAACGCCATTCTTATATTTTGCTTTCAGATTTTTAATATGCGATACCTCGACATTTAAGACATCGCAATCATTCGCCTTGTTATACTTTTTACATACTTTATCCCACGTAGGTTTCAGAGCAGCACAATGACCGCACATATTCCAATAAAATAATATGGTGAGATTTGGAGATTTTTGTATGACTTCATTAACCTGTTTTTTATTTTCACCTGTTAATAAATAAAACATCTATCAAGTATCTTCTTTAACATATTTAAATATTATTTTTTATAATTTATAAGTAAAGAAGAAAGAAGAATGATGGATTATTATGAAATAGATTATGATAAGAATTACGACCCAAAGCTACTTAGTGCTAAAGTCGCTTGTAAAAATATGTCAGCATTATCAAGTGTTTATACAATGCAACAGAATAACTTATTCGCTGACAGGATAAATATGGATATCTTCAATTATCATAATAACTTTAATAGAGACGCTTATGATATAAAAGGGGATGAGAGCGAACTACTTCAAGGCTTCTCAATAAATAAAAAGAGTTGCATATATAAACGCCCCGAATACAACGAAGGCACTTGGAATTCTCAATATCAATCAAGCGACACATTTAAAAATAATATTAATACCTATAAGTTATTTGATTACCAAACAAAGAGCAAGGTTAAGGTTAATAAATAGCTACTTACTACTTACTACTTACTACGTAATATTACTAGGTTATATTAGAATTAACCCTATAGTCAATATATAAGCATCGATATAGTCGCATAAATATTTTAGAACAATTAACCCAAAAATTATATTGAACATTCTTATAATATGATATATTTTATTTTCTTATATTATTAAAATCTATTTTTATGTATATACAATATATTATTGCTCGCCCACTTCATACTCATCTTATTATCTTTATTACTCAGTAATTTATTAAATTTGAAGTTTCCCATGTAAGGGGGTGTATTATTTTTATGAAATACGCGCTGAACACTTTTATCATATAGGTAGTAATCGCAAATAATGAAGCAAACAATATTGCGAGGTCTTATATTATAAAATAAGTGGTTCCACTTTTGTTGGTCGTCTAGTAAAGTTTCAAATAATTCATTGTCTCTGTCTATTATTTTTTCATTAAATAGGACTGCTTTTAATTTCTCTATAAATGGTCGGTATGCAACGTTAGACCTTTCATAGTTTCTTAATTGCGCTGCTCTATTGGTAGGCGACGGGCTTCTTCTTATCCCCGCTGCTAAATTAGTGCGCGTAGTTCCTTTTAGTAATATTTTCCCTAAATCAATTGGTGACGGGCTTCTTCTAGCGACAGCAGTAGTAGTGGCGGCTCGTGGTGGCGATGGACTTCTTCTAGCAGCACTAGCAGCAACTGCAGAAGCGGCACGTGTTGGTGAGGGGCTTCTACGAACCGCTTTAGTTCGCACAGGATTTCTTCGAGGAGCGGCTGCAACCGCTTTAGCGACAGGAGATGGACTTCTACGAACCGCTTTAGTTCGCACAGGATTTCTTCGAGGAGCCGCTGCAACCGCTTTAGCGACAGGAGACGGGCTTCTTCTTTTTAACATTTATCTCTAACTTTCTAATATATTTATATAAATAAAATTGAAAATTGATTATTCTTATAATATAGAATGTAGAGATGACCCCTAATATTTATATAGGAGCGCATATAAATCGCGAAAAAACCATTGTGAAAACTATGGAGGCTATTACAAAGAATGGTGGTAATTGTTTGCAGCTCTTTGTTTCCAACCCGAGAAGCGCATCACTAGTTAATATCGATAATTATATAAATACCACCGATGATATAAAGGAATATTCTAATAAAAACGATTTCAAGACTATTATCCATTCGTCATATACTATAAACTTAGCACGGGACTTCAAAAACGGGAAACGCGCAGTTCCCATTGAAGAATGCTTTTGGGTGCAGCTATTATTACACGAATTAAGGATTTCGCATTTAATCAATTCGTCGGGTGTTATTGTGCACGTAGGAAAGCATACTACATTATCATATGAATATGGATTAGAAAATATGAGAATAGCACTAGAATATATTATAGATGTATTACGCGTGAATAATATAAAAACGAAGATAATCATTGAAACACCTGCAGGACAAGGCAGCGAATTATTAACTAATTTACACGATTTTATTACATTCTATAATAATTTCACAAATGAGCAAAAAAAGTATTTAGGTATATGCTTAGATACTGCCCACGTATGGGCAGCAGGTTATGAAATATCTGAAGCATATGAAATAATTTGCAATAAAAACTCCAATGATTTGATTGCCATACATCTGAATAATAGTATTGTTGCGAAAGGAAGCAACGTTGATAGGCATACTACATTATTTGATAGCACGAATGGAAGGATACCTCTTAATACATTCAAACATATGCTTGAAATCATTAAGGAAAGCAAAAATAAACCAATGATAATTTTAGAAACTCCGTCATTGCAATTATCAAAAGAAATCAAGTGGCTCTATAGTATATAAAAGATTTAATAATTCTTCATAATTCTTCATAATTCATTATCATCCACCAATCCTTGTCCAGCTATCAGGGAATAGGTCGGTAGTATTGGTTCCCTCGTAATTCTTCCCAAACCAAGTATTCGGATAGCATATAACAGGCGCAGCCGATGAAGACAAATAAGCGCCAAACCACGAAAATGTGCTATTCCCTATAATGTAATGTTTTGAAGATGTCATAATTAATAACTGCATCCAATCAGGAATGTCGTCGGATACCTTTTTATATTTTAAGTCCTTCCCATATAATTCCTTTAATGCATTATTAATTACTAAGTTATATTTATTAACAATTTCATTGTCGTTTTTTTCACAGAAATATAGGATTTCGTGGTCATATATATCAACACCTTTATTCACTAGCATTTTAAAGGCTTCAATGTAATATTCGGGTTTTTGCACAGGATGGAACAATTGCAAGTTAAAATAATCGCCCATACGATAATGAAGCGTTATTGTATTATTAATCGTATATTCAGGGTGCTTTGTTAATACCTTGTTAATATGCTCGTCTAACCCTATAATCCTCCTGATTTTATTAATATTCTTTTCAAAATATTTATAACTTTGAAAATAGCCTTCTAATATGGTATCTTTGTTAAAAATAGGGATTTCTTTATAGTGAAAATGGGGTTCTGAATATTTTTCATTGATATCTATGGTATTTGATACTTTGTGGCTAATATTACTAAATAATGTATCCCAGTAATATTGGCGATATCCAATATCTCCTTTTGTATATAGCCTATAACTATTGCTATTATCTATGTAATACGATAAGGCTGCAAATATTTTAAACAATTGATTACCTATACCATCGCTTATCACAATACCTATATTATTCATTATTATTAACAATAAATAGCAAATTAGTTTTATATATAATTATGACTTCGCATAAATATGTAATGATTACTCCTAGCAGAAAAGAAAAATTGATTAAGCATATTCCCAAATTATAGTAAGAACAAACAAAGATGCTGACCAGAAGCCAAACTATTGCTGCCGCCGCTGCTACTGCCGCTGCTGCCGCTACATCGAATAACATATCAAGTGCTGAAGACACTACTTTAGTAGTCTATCCTAGTATGTTTTCTAGATGGGCTGAGCCTCTCTAAGTATAACAATGAATATACTTAGTATATGATTATATGTGTGTGTATGATATTTATTTTTTTATGATATCTTTTTTTATTTATGTATATTTTGGAATAAATTTGTTATAATTTAGAATAGAAATATAAAAAATTGATTAATGGGGCTAACTTTAATATAACAAGGACAACCACATAAACGCCCAATCAATCCGCAAATCAAACAGCAAAGGAACTCAAACCAACAGCAAAGGAACTCAAACGAACAGCAAAGGAACTCAAACCAACCTTTGTCGTGATGACTGCTATTGCTGCTATCCCCACTATTGCTTCCCGTGTGAAGGAGTTAATGGCAGAGATGCCAGATACTCTCAATACCAAGAAGGAGATAGATGAATATTATAAGGATGTAGTTAAGAAGGTTAAGGAAGCTATGAATACTGGAGGAAAAGCACCACGTAAGGCTCTCGGTGTGAAGGCTCCTAAAGAGCCAAAGGCTAAGGCTCCTAAAGAGCCAAAGGCTAAGGCTCCTAAAGAGCCAAAGGCTAAGGCTCCTAAAGAGCCAAAGGTGGCTAAGAAGCGTGTTAAAAAGGTAGATGTTGATGCAGATGGCAATGAGATTGAAAAGGTCAAGAAGCCTCCTAACGCGTATCAGAAGTTTATTCAAGATAATCGTCAGAAGGTAAAGGAAGATAACCCTACTATGACTGGCGTAGAAATATTTACTTTGCTCGCCCAGAAATGGAATGAGCATAAGAAAGCTATGAATGGTGAAGAAAGTGATGATAAGGGCAAACCTGACAGCAGCAAAGGCAGCAGCAGCAGCAGCAAAGGCAGCAGCAAAGGCAGTAAAAAAGACACATCTGATGATGACGATATCACAGAAGATGATGATGATAAGAAGAAAGCAGCGGCGGCAGCAGCGGTTGCAAAGTCAGTGAAAACCGCGAAAGCAAAGAATGCTGCAAATAAAGAAAGTTCATAAATAATGAAAGAGTTTGTAAAGTATTGTAAAGTAATGTAAAGTAATGTAGTATATATTTTTATATTTTTTGCATTTATAATGGTGAGAAAATAGTAAAAAATACCATTTAAAATATAAAAATTGATGATGTCCTCTAGTATTATGTAGTTTAATAACTAAAATACAATGACTATTTCTATCAAAATCAAGGAGATTATGGCAATTATGCCTGATACGTTGAATACCAAAAAAGAAGTTGATGATTATTATAAGAGTGCTATGGCAAAGGTTCTTAAAGATACTAAAACTGATAACGAAAATAAGCCAAAGAAGGAACTTAATGCATATCAAAAATTTATGAAGGAAAATATCAGCATCGTAAAGAATGAAAACCCTAATTTAACAGGAACAGAAGTATTCTCTATTATTGCAAAGAAATGGAAGGAACAAAAAGAAGAAAATAAAGACGTTAAGGCTGACGTTAAAGTAGAAGAAGACGTTAAGGCGGATGTTAATGCGGATGTTAATGCTGATGTTAAGGATGACGTTAAAGTAGAAGAAGACGCTAAGGCGGACGTTAAAGATGACGCAAAGGAAGTCGTCAAAGAAGTAAAGAAGAAGAAAGGTAAATAATAAAAGAAAGTGATATCAAAAAACTACTAAAGTATAAAAACAAATATAAGTAATACTACATATATATTATGAAATATGTTATATATATTATATATTTTTTATATTTTTTATAATTTCTAGGTATGTAGCAAATCCATCAGCAGTATTCAAGTCATTATTACAACTTGATAAGCGAATGTCAAAATGAACCCAGTTTTTTCTATATTTTTCAGGAATAAAATGCATCAGAAATAGGGAAGCCATTAAGCCATCGCTATTAATGCATTTATATCCTGAGTTTTTAACATCCGCAATATTCGATTTAATATAAGTAGAATATTCAATCCACGCAGGTAATCGAATACTTTTTTCAGCATATTCATTGTTATATATTTCAATATTCTTAGCTATTTTATCATTCAATGTAAAATATGTAAAACTTGTATGGCAATGTATTCTCTCAGACCACCCTGTTAATGTAGCATAGTCAAATATATAATCAGGCTTATACTTTTCACAAGCATATGCTAATGCATCAGCAAGTATTAATCTACCTTCCGCATCTGTATTAACAATCTCTACGCTAGTCCCATTGTATGCTTTAATAATATCATTAGGTTTTAATGATTTACTTGATACAATATTTTCAACTAATGGACATATGCAGATGACACTATGCTTATACTTGCTATCTACTAAATATTTAAATAGACCTAGTGATATCGCTGCTCCTTCCTTGTCCATATACATTTTTTCCATACTTTTCCCCGTTTTCATTGAATACCCTCCAGTATCTATAGTGACACCTTTGCCAACTAAGCATATTGTTTTTTTGCATTTAGGAGGTTTATATTCTAACACTATAAAAGAAGGTTTATTATTAGAAGAGCCACCTACCGCGTCAATAAGTCGCAATCCCATATTTTTAATATCAATATGATTATATTTATTCACCTTAACATACTTTGTATTATTAAAAAGGCTACAAGCATATGCTCCTAACTTTGCAGGAGTATATATATTAGAGGGCTCATTGATAATATTGCGCGTAAATTTAGAATAGTCTATAATATTAGTTAAATGTTCTAAGTCCGTTTTTTTGAATTGAGGTATATCAAAATATATATTGGTTTTATTTTGAACACTTTTATATTTATTAAAGACATATAACCCTTGCATAATCCTATAAACAAACCCTTTAACAAACTTTTTATTTAATTTAGTAAGATTAAAAGAAATATTTTTGTTATTGCCGCTGCCGCTGCTGCCGCTGCTGCTATCTCTATCATCGATACTATTAACTATTGATTTGATATCAATAGATTTTAATAATATATCTAAAGTATTATTTATTAATATATTAGCATCATCGGTTTTGCTAGAAGATACAATAATATGTTTAGCCTTTACCCCCATACCCATTCTAATATATATATATTTTATATTATATTGATGCCAATATAAGTTGCGAACCATTTAATTCATATATTTTATCAGCTATCTCTAATGCCGACCTTCGATGTGCAATGATTATCATAGTGCTATTTTGATTTCTAAAGCATTCTTTTATTGTTTGCTGGACTAGTTCTTCGCAATATGGGTCTAGAGCAGAAGTTGCTTCGTCGAATATTATTATTTGCGGTTTCCTAATAAGCGCTCTCGCTATTGATATGCGTTGCTTTTGACCTCCCGATAGCGAACTCAATTCAGTTCCCTCGAGTTTTGTCTGATATTTATTAGGAAGCTTAGATATAAACTCGTGGGCATTAGCATTTTTAGCCGCCTCTATTATATCTTCTTCGCTTACTTCGCTTACATTATCTAAGCCATACGAGATATTATTAGCGATTGTATCTGAAAATAGAACGCTGTCTTGGGCTACATATCCTATGTGTTTCTTTAACCATATGCTATCATAATCGCTAATATTTACATCATCGATTGTTATACTACCTCCTACGGGCGATAGGGTATTAACTAGTAATTTCGCTAAAGTGCTCTTGCCGCATCCTGAAGCACCTACAATTGCTATCTTATCCCCTCTATTAATCTTAAAATTAAAATCGCTTAATATTTGCTCAGTAGAATTCTCGTATTTAAATGAAAGCGAATTGAAGGATATATTGCCAAGCAAAATATTATTGCGTGGTATGTAATAGCCGCTCGTATATTCAGGTGCATCTAGGATAGCCGTAATTCGCTTGTAAGGTTCTTTGCATTTTATGAATTCGTTTTTCATATCAAAAATTGTTTTGATTGTAGAATACAACCCCTGATTATGAAGAATGAATATAGTAAGCCCTTCAATCGTGTTCAAGTAGTTCGCAGATAATATAATGAGTATTGTTGTGATTGTTGGTATATTGCTAACTATCAATAGATTGCTTCCATACAAAAGGCATTCTTTGCTATTATAATGAGCAATTTTGTCTGATATCTCATTGTATTTATTGAGAGAACGCAATTCATTCGCATACGTTTTCAAAACTGAAATGTGAGAGATTGTTTCGTGCGTATATGTATTTAGTTCCTTGTTTAATTCTTCGTGATTAGTCATTATCTTTTTGTGAATTATGTTATAGCACTCAGATATCAAATAATTAATTGGTATTAATACCAAAGCAATTGCAGTAAGTTTCCAAGATATATTTGTTAATAACCAGAATGTTATCGAAACCTCTATAATGGAACGCGATAATACGTTCGTATTTAGGGAGATAATATCGGAGACAACCCTAGCATCATTATTTACGCGCTCTAACAAAGAACTTACTGGCTCCGTTTCATAAAACTTCAATGGTTGGTTTAAAATCTTTCTATATACAATACAACGCAATTGATGGTTCATGCATTTTTGCGAATATACAAATAGCCCACCTCTAAGCGAGATAGCAATCATAGATATGAGATTACTATAAAATAATAGATACATCCTTTCTTTCGAAAAGTCGCCTAGCATCATTCTGCTAGTATGCTCGTTTGCATTAACATTGTAATATGAACCTACGCAGCCGCATATTAATCCCAGTATGCTATACTTGATATCATTGCCACATAACTCTATATATCTTCTTATCATATTGAATGAATATATATGTAATGAATATGTTTGTAATATATGTAATGAATATATATTTATATGTATATTTATATGTATTATAATATCAAAAATTTCTTGGCTACAAATAATAAATAATGTTCGCCATCTCGTAAAAGCGAGATATATTTATAGATACTGCCATCTTTTTCAATAAATTTATATGTTCCCGCAGTTTTGCGAAATTTAACTATTTTGGTTAAATTGGACACACTTTGTATTGTTTCATAATTTAACCAAAAGCGAGGAATAGCCTTGCTATCACTCGTGTTTTTCAAGTTTATTTTTTTGAACAAAATCTTTCTAAATATGAAAATTTGGTCATCTCCTGTAAAATACCCATTTGTTTCAGCATATATCTTCATATATTCATCTAATAATATATTAACATCTATACTTGCTTTAAGTTTGCCTGTTTGTTTATGAAAATATTTATCCTTTACATAGTTTATCAACGTATGATCCCAATCTAATACATCAACTCCATCTGCTGATATCGCAATATCCATATATCGGTTGAGCCGATTTAAGAATATTTTCTTGCCAAAAGTATATATATATAATACTTGCATATATTTCATTGCTTTCGAAAATAACTTTCTCTCTTTATCATAATCACCTCTTTCTCGTTTGCGCGGGTGTATGAAATATCTCAGTCGTTTGGATAATTTACTATATTTTGAAGGCACATCATTATTATCTATTTTTACGAGAGATTTGCTAACAATTTTTGAATACCCCTTTTTATCATTATCATATTTTTTTATACTAAAATCGCTAAATAACTCCTTTGCCTTTTTCATTCCCTCTCCATATTTAGCGTATTTACTAGCAATCAATAACTCTATATGTATCAAACGATTATACATAGCATCCAAAGTTCCTGTATATAAACAATAGTCAAATATCGCATTTATAAAGCAATCTCCATCACCGACCGCGTTTATCAAATAAATCTTTGGATTATTCTTGACAATTTCGTAGTCCCTACTTCGCGGCGCAGTAGCTTCTGATGATTTACTAGTGAATGAATGAGAATATATATCGGATTTATCAGATTTAACGGATTTATCAGATTTATCAGATTTAACGGATTTAACGGAATTCTTTTTCATCATATTAATTATTTGCAAATAATCTGGTGTTCCTTTCTTTGGCGAACACCATTTATCTTTCCCTTCATTATACTTTTTCAAAGCGTCGATATATCTCATTACTATTCTCTATTTCTATATAAACATTCTATAAAAATTGATATCGATAGATATTAATAGATATCGATAGATATCGATATTTATATATCTACTATATAGAAAATGACTGAAATCAACATCTTTCTATTTCGCAGAGACTTCCGTATAGTCGATAATATTGCATTAAATATGCTGATTGCTGAATGCGGGAACAAAGGGATATATCCTATGTTTATATTCAATCCCAAGCAAATATATGCCAAGAATAATCAGTATTTTAGTAATAATTGCGTTCAATTTATGATAGAGAGTTTAGATAACTTAGATAAGCATATACACGTCAATTATTACGAAGGCGACGATATCGAAGTAATAACAAAATTATCTAAAAAATACAAAATTAATTCTATAGCATATAACAAAGACTACTCGCCATTTGCTATAAAACGAGATGGTATTATAGAGGAATGGGCAAAAAGCAAAGAAATCCGCATTATAACTGCAGAGGATTATACGCTTTACCCGATGGGGGCTATTCAGAATAACAAAGGAGAGCCATATCAGGTTTTCACACCATTTTATAAGAAATCTTTGTTAATCAAAGTGAAGGCACCTGAACCATTAGCGATAAAAAGCATAAATGTTATTAAAAATATCAAAGCGTTTGACAAGCATAAATATTACATAGTTAATGATGACTTGGCAGTCAGAGGCGGTCGCGAGAATGCATTAGAGCGATTTAAAAATATAATGACGGACTACGCTAAAGTTCGCGATTATCCCGCGCTAGACAAGACGACTAAATTAAGTGCCTATATTAAGTTCGGGTGTGTTAGCATTCGCGAGGTTTATTTTAACTATAATAAAGTCAAGGAATTGCAAAGAGAATTAATATGGCGCGAATTTTATGCAAATATTCTGTATTATTTCCCATATGTATTAGGAAACTCATTTAAGGAAAAATATGATACTATAGAATGGACGAATAACAAAGAATGGTTCAAAAAATGGTGTCAGGGAAAAACTGGATATGCTATGGTTGACGCAGGAATGAACCAGTTAAATAAAAGTGGCTGGATGCACAATAGGCTGCGTATGATAACCGCTATGTTTTTAACAAAAGACCTTTTAATTGATTGGAGGTGGGGAGAGAAATATTTTGCTACGAAACTGGTAGACTATGACCCTGCGAGTAATAATGGTGGGTGGCAATGGTCTGCTAGCACGGGAACTGATGCACAGCCATATTTTCGCATATTTAACCCTGAATTGCAATTAAAAAGGTATGACAAGGATTATGAATATATCAGAACGTGGATACCAACATATGAGTTGGATGCCGTAGAAAAAATAGTAGACCACAAGGATAGGTCAGTTATCGCTATAAAAGAATTCAAGAGGGCTCAAACATTGTAAGGAGTTATATAGTAGATATATTAGATATAGATACATATATATATATATATAGTTATGAAATACTTATTTACTAAATAATTGTAGTCTATTATTAACATTCCAGATATGCCTAATAATATTATTGCAATATTCGTGATTTTGTAGATGGACGGGGTGAATAATGCTTCCAAAAGTTATATCTGAAACCGCAATTGGGTAGGTTAATACATAGGCATCCGCTGCCGCATATATTATGTTATCCGCAGCAGTCCACGAAGAATACGATAAATCATATTTATTTTCGGATAATACATACTTGTCTAGTATCTTGCGAGCACCTTCGCGTGATATCAAATAATAAGCGGTGCTAGGATAAGCCTCAGCCCTCTTTACGATTACCTCGTTCTTTAAGAAATGCTCATTATATAATTCGATAACTGGCGGGTGCCCATTTGTAAAAAATTGTAATATATCAATAACAGCATTATTTTTATTTTGAAATTCCTCTATATATTTTTGCATTTTGCCGAAATCTATATTAGTGAATGCCAAATCGTCTTCTAACACGCAAAAATACGCATCCCCATCATCATAGCCTTGCTCTATCGCTTTTAAATGCGATAATATGCAACTAATCTCTTCGGGTGTTGTGGTATCTAGAGAACCTTCATTGCGAATAATGTCGTAATCCGCGATGGTTGCTGGTGTTTCTGCGGAAATGCGATAATTATCTATGCCCTTTTCTTTTAATTGGTTCTCCATATATGCACGTCTATCCACGCAGCCATCTATGTTAATCCAATAATGTTTCATAATGCAAGGAATAGAGAATAAGGAATAGAGAGAAGGTATTAGATATTTTTTATAAATATTCTTTATATAAAAAAATGATACGTAGTATATCTAGTGTAGCCAACATATATATACTGCAGTTCTAAATGGCTTTATTCATAGATACAGAAACATCGGGGCTTCCTGATACTCATAATTTGAGATGGGGCGAATATCCATATTACAAAAAATTAGACAAATATGCAAATGCTAGGATTGTGCAGTTTTCTATGCTAATCACGGATACTAAATTTAAATATGTAGATGTTAAAGATTACATTATTAAACGCGAGGGATTTGATATAACAAATCAAGAGTTTCACGGGATTACAAATGATATTTCTGATAATCTTGGGGTTAATTTTGATATTGTAGCCATTGAGATATTCTATGAACTACTAAAAAAGGTATCTCATATTGTTGCGCATAACGTAGCATTTGACGTAGGCGTAATTAAATCCGAGTTATACAGGAGAAACTTGCATCATATTATAGATGAACTAGATAAAAAGACGCTGCTATGCACAATGAAGCATATGAAGCCAATCCTTAAAATTATTAATCCTTATGGGAATTTCAAGAACCCGTCGCTAAACGAAATTTACAAATATAATTTTAAAGAAAATATCGAGAACGCACATAATTCGCTTTATGATGTTAAAAATCTTCACAAGGTCGTCGAGCATATGTATAAAAATAAAAGTCTTAATTATGAGATTGAATGCTAGAAGTTTGCTAGCTATTGCTATATTCTTATTCTAGTTGCCCAAAAAGGATATTTGAGAGATACTTCATCACCGAACCCATTTTCAAAGTAAGTCTCATCTTCTATCACAATTGTTTTATATAGTTTGCATATAATACTGCAAACGCTTTGGTCGTGTCGGTTATCTATGAAACCTTCGCATTGATTATTTTTATTATAGTGGTCAGTGAATACTAGCGGATTTCTATACAACGCATTTAGCCACGTAGATACTATATTAACCGCATTAGCATTCTTTTTAAACATTTTAATCGTAGCCATAATTTGCCCCGTTTCTAGTATGTCGTCGCTATCATTATTTATATTAAAATGCTCAAATATTTCTTTTGTCGTCCAAGCCTTTTCTTTGTAATGAGAAATTTGAAATGAAATACAACCTTCGTCGCTATTATTGAGCATCTCGATATATTCATTGAAACGCTTAACACCTGCAGGATTAATATAGCATCCTGCATCAATATATATCAAAATATCATCATCGTTAATGATATCCATATGTTTCTTAATAATATATGGTTTCCATATCCAGTATCCGCCGCCTCTAGGAAGTTCTAAAATATCTTTAAATGTTTCCTTGAATTCCTCGTCCAAGTCTTCTGGACTATACAATGTTATTGTATCAAACCAAGCTAAACTTTTTGCTTGATTATATATCCTTTTCTTCGATTCCTTATACTTATTATCACCATAAGTAATGAGATGTATCATCCTATGATGTATGCTTTATCATGTATCCTTGTATTTATATATATATTTATTATTTATATATATATTACATAACTATTTTTATATATTCTTTTGGTTTATATAAGTATATAAATGACCACTATGGAAGAACTGAGAAAGCATAGGTTTTTAAACCTAACGCTAATTGACTTGATACCTACTTTGATTGTTGGGCTTATAATCCATTCATATTTATGGTTATACCCGCTTGAACTAGATATTATCGAGCAATCGCATAGAACATTCATCCAATATGTAGCATCATTGTCGATAATAATAATAACATCGCTAGGGTTAGGAATATTATCTCATAGGGTAGCAGGTATTAGGTCAGGTTTATCTGCACATTTAGGGTTAAACGGGCTTCCAAAAAAAAAATAATATAGTATTTTAGAAAGTCAAATAATTTGAATACAATGAATAATATAATATCGCCAGATAGATTTCTTTCGATTTGGATATTTATTTATACAATCGCTTATTTACTCGGGATAGTTCCATACAATCCCATATTACTTATTGGTATCGCAATAGTATTCTTTGTGTGTGGTTTAGTAATTACAATATATAGTTTGAATGATAAATCGCTACTGCAATACTATTTTACAATCAATTTCATAGGTAAGGTGATACCTTTTTTCATAATAATTAATAACAAACTAACAAATGATGATTTAGTATTCACAATATATTTCATATTGTTATATGTTATCTATATGCAAATCATCAACGATGATATCATATGTGTATATAGAGATTATATGCAGTTCATTGTAGACCGCGATAAGGGCAGAGAGGGGGCGCTATATAACTTTATTAAGAAATTGCATTTATATGTATAATCAATCTATCATCTTTTGCCCAAGAACTATCAAGGTGATATTCTTTGCTAATCCGATAACGTAGAATGTTCAATAAATTCTCTTTATTTATTTGGCTCCAATCTTCACCTTCTTCGTTGGTTCTATCAAGTCCGAATAGTCGGTAATCGTCTATTATGATAATAGCCTCGTTTTTAAATAAGTTATTGATGCTCGTTATTTCTTCTTCCAGTGGGCAATCTTTAGCAGACCGCGCGGTATCGCAATGGCTCCAATGCCCATCGAGAAAAAATATACACTTGTCTTCAATGGTAGGCAATAAGGTCTCAAATACAATGCTACTATCACCTAGCAAGAAGTTGATTTTGCTACCCGTATATTTGCTTTTTGTTCTACAATATAATGTTTCACTAAACTCAATTGTATATATTGTATTAAAAAATGGTTCTATTGTAAAAGTAGTCTCGCCATTATAAGTTCCTGTTTCAATAAAACAAGGATACTTTTTATAATCGTCGCGCAACTCTTTAAGGAATGATAGGTCTATCGAAGGCATTTTTATATATATATATTTATATTGATAATTGTAATACTTATATATATGTTTATGTATATATGTATATATGCATATATGTATATTTATGAATATAATGTTATTATGGTATTATCTGGTATTATCGGGTATTATCTGGTAATCGCGATGAGGATGGTTTAATATTGCCTTAATAAAAAGGTTGTTTTGCTACTAGCAGGATTTGAACCTGCGAGTGCTATGCACGTGACAGCTTAAATGTCATGCCTTGGACCTGGCTCGGCCATAGTAGCAAAAGCTCATAAATCAGAGCAATATTAAGTGAAAAAATAATATTAGTATTATCACACAATAGTTTTAATTATTATATGGGATATACTAAATATTTAATGTATATATATAGGATATACTTGAGATAATAATATATATGATGTAATCCTTATATGTGTTTTTTGTTTTTACAATCATATAAAAAATAGTTCTAATATATATATCAAAGTATGAACTATATTTTGCTAGGATTTATTGCGATTTCAAATATTATTACTTCATATGCATTTATTAACTTTAACTATGGTAATGGCGATAGATTAACAATAGAAAAGCGCAGCCTCTATAAACCTGTTAATAATATTCAATGCGCCGCAAATGCCGCAAATGCTAAGATTGATAGACGAGGCGTTATAAAACTCATCCCGTTAATTAGTATAATTAGTTTATCAAAGAAATCATATGGCGCTACATTGAAACCGCAAAAAATAGTTGTATTTGGTGCTTCGGGATATACGGGTGGTGATACGATACGTGCGCTATTAGAAAAAAACATTAGTGTTGTAGCAGTTACGAGGAGAAAAGTGGAGATTGTTGATAGAGAACACGCAAAATTAAATACATTAGTTATAGATGATTTAGATAAAAAAGGCAGTATTACTAGTGTTGTAGCAGATGTTCTCAGTCCAAATACGCTGGTTGGTATTATGAAAGATGCGGAAGCAGTAATATTTTGTGCAGCGTCAAGACCTAAAGTGAAAATTACTGCTACACCTGGTGTTGATATCTCAAAAAAAACTATGAAATACGATACCGCCGCAAATGTCGCCGAACCTAGTGATAATGTCGAAGATATTGGATTGGTAAATGTAGCAGAAGAGGCTATACGTTCCAATGTTAAACGCCTTATTATTGTATCTTCTATATGTGCAAAGTGTCAAAAGAATGACGAAACATCAGGTAATGGATATGGTGAGGCGATTGATAGAGGTTTTGCAAGCTGCGATGCGTGCTATAAGAAGCAAACAGGTGAGGAAAGAATTCGCATATTATACGAGAAAGCACCCAAGCATCTTAGTTATACTATAATTCGTCCAGGTATGCTATCGCCTGGCGAAAGAAGAGGAGTTTCGGAAATCGAGTTTAATCAAGGAATATCTAAAAGCGGTATTATATCTCGGTTAGACTTGGCAGATATATTGGTATCAGCTGCATCAACTGATAAAGGAGCAAAGAAAACTTTTGAAGTATACTACAAAGATACTGCGCAACCCGTTGATATGTATAAATCACTAAAAACGTGCAAGGAATTAGGGCATTCGATTAAAGAGTGCTTTTTTGGCGAAGGCTATAATGAAACGGAACCATTAACAATGGAAAGAATTATGAAAATGCCGCAAACAGGTTCAATCTTCATTTCAGGCACTGAAGTGTTAGGCAATAATTATACTGAGATGCTTGGTAAATTGCAAAAGGACGTATATGTCCCTTATGATATTAACGTGCTTAGCTCAAATGATATTATGTGATTAAATTTGTTAAATTTTTTATGCTATATTATAAAAATTGATATAGAAGCAATGATGAGTTATGCACGTATTATAAGAGAACCTCGTGAAAGTATGACCGAACCACACAATAACTGCGTCGAAGATGCGCGCATCAGCGAAATAAAAGCCAAAGGAATTGAATGGATTGAAAAGATATTACTGAAAGACTTAACATGCACAAAGGCAGGTTCTATATCGCATTTGCTATATGGTGAGAAGCCTAGCGAACAATCCATAAATATAAAACTCGGGCGTTTTGGCGAGTTCATAGCGAAGGAACTAATAAAAAGCGATGAACGTTTTGATTTGCTTGACTGCGGTGTCCAGATGATAAATAATAAACTAAAGGATGTCGACTTGATATTTATGGATAAAATTAGAAAAATAATATATTATCGCGAATTGAAAGGAAATATTGAGTTGGATACCGAAAAAATACCAGCAACAATTGCGAAATGCAATGATATTACAAACTTCCTCGCAAGTAAATATGGGGATTATAATATAGATTGCGCTATTCTAAACTGGAGCATATATGATAGGCGAGAATTAACTGCTGGACTTTCGAATATAAAAACATTTGAAAAAGCAGGTATGAAAATAGAACATATGGGCGACTTCTTTGCAATTATTGGGACTACTTGGCATAAGGAGGACTATTACGCGTATTTCAGAATGATAGGCACTAAAATAATTACGCGGTTCTTGAAGTAGATGGCAATATGTATATGTATCACTATCGCCTGATTAATAATTCTTAATGATTAAATGCTTGGTATTTATTTCGTCGCCAATGCGGTTATTATATAATTTAAATTTATATTTTTTATCATATTCGGCTACTATATAGCCACTATATAGTTCTTCTATGAATTTAGTCTTGCCAATTATCATTAGGCATTTTATTTTTGTTGTTTTGAATAGCGATGCTAACTTATGCTGCTCTTCTTTGCCAAATTGACAATACCCGTAATCGGTAAATTCGCTATCATATGGAGGGTCTAAGAACATAAAATTGGTTTCATCATTGTATTTTTCAAATATAACTTCGAACCTCTCATTGTATATTTCAGTCCTGTTTAATAATGTCTCATAATCTTTATTAAGTAATTCAGTATAATTAATAGTTTTATATCTACCAAAAGGGATATTGAATTTCTTATCCTTGTTGTATCTTAGCATACCTCGAAAGCAGGTTTTCCTCTGATAATAAAATCGCTTGGCAATGTCTAGCGGATCGTTCATTACCATTGTATCTCTTATATTGTAATAGGTTGCTTCGTCATTTGGCGAGTTCTCCATAAACTCATAGATGTCCTTTGCTTTCCCTTCGCTAACGCATTTATATAAATCTATTAATTCTGAATGAACATCGCTGATGACCGCTTTGCTAGGGTTTAAATGAAAATAAACTGCCCCTCCGCCTATAAATGGCTCAATATAAATATTATAATTATCTGGGAAATATTTTTCAAACACCTTGATTTCATCTACTTTGCCACCGCTCCATTTAATTAGCGGTTTAAGCGGTTTTAGCAGCGGGTTTCTAGTATTCTCTGCACTTAATAATTCAATCAACTCGCTCTTATTTTTTGATTTATAATTAGTAATTCCGTATTCTTCGCATTTAGCGAGAAGTTCCTTTCTAGATTTATTTGCGAGTTCCATTATGAATACTTTATATTATCATTTTATATATTTATATATATCAGTTTTTTATAGTTGAAAAAATATAAATATTATATAGAAGTATAAATGTTTGGAAGAAGACGAACTACTACTATTCATAACGAAAGTATACCAATTCAAATAAATAATGGTAATACTTTATCGCGTCATTCTAAATCAAAGATGCCTTTTTCTTTTAGAAATATGGGTAAGAGGCAAACTATACATCCAGATATGCCACAATTAAATATTGAGATTGCTAATACGTGGATTGGAGATCCATTAATTGACCCTTATACTAAAAATGCAATTGAGTTATCTATACATCCAAAAAGTAGATATGTATTTTTATATAAAAAAATTATTGATGAGTTAATCAATGATGTAAAGAAGAACTTCCCCAGAAAAAATATATTGACAATAGAGGATTGTAAATACATCAAGAATAATTTGCCTATAATCCATTCTATAATTGTTATTAAAGATGAAGAATACAAAAAAAAATACAAACAGAATTACTACATAAAATACGACCATCTCTTTATAAAATATTTTATAAGAAGAACGAGGAAATATAAGTATGATAGTAGCTATCGCGAAGATAATGAAATAAAATTATATTTAGATATTTACAATTCTATCAAAACAAAGGTGCCCCCACCAACACGCAATTATATAGTATTAAAAGGACTATTAGATAGGGCTATACAACGTTCATCTAATTCACAATCATTTGCAATAGATGCCTATGTTTCAATAGAGGAATTATTAATAAATAATATGGATCTTCATAAAACGGGTTTATCTCTTGGTAATTTAGTAATGAATTTGTGCTTTGATATAAGGCTCATATTATATATGTACGAGCCGATTATAACTATCGAAAATTACAATATTGCTCTTAATAATAAGAAGATATTAGAATACGTTGCGTTATTTTATAAATTAACCTTTGTAAATGGAGTAATTTATGATGATATAATTACTTATTACAATGATATATCAAAAAAAATAGATAAAGGGTATAAAACCACATATAAAATGGAAGACTGCTATTATATTTATAATCAGATTATCAATACATTTACTAGAGATGACGTAAAAACTAATGAAGATATCTTTAAAAATTTAATAGATATATATAGTATTATCATAAGTTTATATTCTAGCTATTTTACTAACAAAATAAACCCTCGTGAATTAATTCCAGAGAGCAAAAGCAGTAGTAAAAAAGAAGGTGTAAAATTAAATCCATATTGTCCAAAAGATGAGGAGGACCCTATAACTCTTGAAACTATAAGCGAATTTGATGATAAAAAAAGGAAATATATAGTTAATATATTATCTTATTCTAAGGAACTTAAAAAGGTATTTTACTTTTGCTTTGATACAATTGGAATATATAATCATATATTGTCGTGTATACAAATAAGAAGGTTCCCTTTCATTCCTGTTAATAATATGAAATTTACAGATGAACAATTAGATGAAATATGTGATAAAATTAAATATTTCACAACAGAACCTACATATAATTCGCACGTAGATATTAAATATGCTCTTGATAATGTAACTAAATATGCTCTTGATAATGTAACTAAATATAATAATCATCTCGTATTATCAACAAGTAAAGAAATAGATATGAATTCCGAAGGAATAAGAACAAATAGTATTATAGGCAGTCATAATATATATATTAGTATTGATTTGAGAAATATAATATTACCAATAATTAATAGCAGACCTATCCGTAAACTCGGATTAATCTACCAACTCAAAAAAAATATGAGAAAGGGGCAAGAAATTGACGATTTTCCAGATATTGCCACAAAGGAAAATTCACTTATTCTAAGATTACCTATATTTAAAGATGAGGACAAAGCATTAGTTGTAAAAAATGCGATGGTTAAATTGCAAACACGATTAAAACAAGGCGACCTCTTATTTAATAAAATGTTTCCTTATGCAAAAAGAATGAATTGGAATAAAATAATTAATTTATATCCTTTTAAATTTGAAATAGACGAGGATGCAAATGATGTATTTGCGCGATTTGAAATATACAAAAGACAACATATATACCAACTAATATAAATATCATAATGCATATATACCATATAAAAATAAACCTTATTTATATAGTAAGTAATATCTACTGCAATCCAACTAATGACCTTCTATAAAATCCTTATCATAACCTTTATTACCTTATCAGTCAGTTATGATGTTTTAGCATTTACAAATACGATTAAAGCGATAAAACCATTGCATATTAGTAATTCCAATAAGGACGCAGAATTAGTAAAAATAAATCGCCGAGATATATATGGGATATTGAGTATCATACCTTCGCAATTCTTTCTATCTAAACGTGCTAATGCAATTAGTCCTAAAAAAGAGAAAACAATTGATGAATTGAGGGCTGACGCAATGAATATCATTGATATCATTGAAGTCCAAAAGAAAACTATTACGCTACCTTCATTGAATACCGACAAGGGCGATAGTGTTGAAGCGGATATAAAGACCTCAGATACTACCTTCAATGTTAATATGGAAACAAAAATAAAGATTGACGGGGTGCTAGGTAATATTATGAGTAATTTTAAGGAGAATGGTAATAATGATCCTGTAAAATCTGTTAGCAATCTGCAAAGATATTGCTCGGCTACTAATATCATCAAGAATAAAAATACAAGGGGATTAACTGCATCTTTTCAAGATGGTAAATATGCGCTATTGCTAGGTAAGTTTACTAGTTATGAAATTACCGAATATCAAAAGAATATAGATAATGATAGTGATGATAAAAACAATGTATATTATGATGTTGATATGAAGGTAAGCGCCCCTTATAAAACGATGCTTCAAAACAGCATTCAATTTACTGATATGTATTATCCTAAAAATAGAGATTACAATAATATCTGCTATGTAATATATCGATGGTCGCTTAAAAAATATGAAGATAGCAATTTGTATTTAGAAGGCTGCTATCTTGTCCCACCGCCGCCCAAAGTGTAATAGATGTGGTATTTTACTTTATTTTTTCATATTATTTTAGGATATATTTAACCTAAAAATACGTAAAATTTATATTAGTGGTTTATTATGAACTTAAGATTGATAAGATGCTCCGTAGTTTTATTAGGACTAAATCGCGCAAAATCAAAAATAAGTATGCTGAATATACAACCGCTTAGAGCATCAAAGTTGCTCTAAGCGAATGGAAAAAACTAACTAATTTGCTATGTATATCTATATCTATATGTATATGTATATCTATATGTATATCTATAGTTATAATTATAATGGTTTTAGTTCAATTTAGGTTGTATTACAGGTTCTAGGTTCTTCAGAGGTATATCTACAGGTTTCCTTTCATCATCAAAGTTTTTCCCTCGCTCATTCTCTAGAAGTGTGAAAGTAGCACCTTTATAACTGCCTAGTATCAATGATGTAGTATATTCCTTATTATTTCTCAAATATTTAATAATAATTTTATCATTTGGCTTAAAATTTTTAAGTATTATGTTTAGATTATCTGGATTATTTATAGGCATATTGTTAATAGCTATAATAATATCGCCTATGCTTATTACCTTCTTTGTTTTTTCATCTCTAGTAATACCTTGCAGACCTGCTGCATATGCTGGAGATTGCTTAGGAACATCTAAAATCAGAATTCCTTTAGCAATAATTGGGATACCACTTTTCTCTGACTCAACAATTGACGGATTTCTTTCCATATATGAAATACCTAGAATGGCTTTTTGAACGTAGCCAGTATCAATAATGTCGCATATAGATTTTAAAGCGGATGATATGGGAATTGCAAAACCAATACCTGCTGATACTCCCATCCCAAGAGATGCTGTGTTAATACCTATGATTTCGCCATCGCTATTCAAAAGCGGTCCTCCGCTATTGCCTGGATTGATTGCAGCATCTGTTTGAATTATACCAAATATCTTTCTTCCCGTCGGTGCAGTTATTTCGCGGTTGATTGCAGAGATTATTCCCGTAGTAAATGTATGGTCTTGACCGAACGGATTACCTATAGCGAAAGCAAACTGCCCTATACGCGGTTTAACATCCTTATTATAGTTAATCACTTGCAGTTCGCTTTCAGGTGCATCTATTTTTAGAATAGCCAAATCAGTATCAGGATCGACCCCAGTTAATTTTGCAACATAAGTTCTTTTAACTCTATTTATATCAGTTATCGTAACTAATGCTTTGTCGACCTTGTTTATTACGTGAAAGTTAGTAATAATATGCCCTTTTTTATCCCAAATAAATCCAGTTCCTACGCCTTTTGGCAAATCCTCCTTATTCAGATTGTATTTATCTGCCATACTAGAGTATTCAGTGCTAATATAGCATACAGAAGATATTGATTTTTCAAAAATATTTGTCTGCTCCTCTTCAATATATTTTATGATATCTTTGGAACTTATTTTATTATCAATTACTGATTGCTCAGCATTTACCTTTTTACTATTTAGCGTATTCAAGGCTATGCTATAAAATATCATTTCACGCCTCTTAGTTATCAACGAATGCTTCAGGTTTGCCCCGTCCAGTTTCATATACATCGGCGTTTTATTAGGTATATAACAATACATAGATTGGATATATTGAATTATTACTAATCCATAAAGCAATGCGTTCTTGAGTTCTTTCATATGATATTTATATATTATATATAGTTTTATATATTATATATAGTTTTATATATTATATATAGTTTTATATATTATATATAGTTTTATATATTATATGAAAAAATGATTTCATTCATATAATACTTACTACTACTAATATAACTAATGACAGATATTATAAAAATAAGTAGATTGGAACTATTAGAGAAATGTAAAAGCATCGGTATTAGAAATTGTTGTTCAAAAAATAAAAAGCAACTAATTGAACTAATTGAAACTAAAATGCAACTGCACGAACACAATGCTCTTTTAGAGAATACGGAACAATCATATAATATCACACAATCAACCCCATTAAATGTGATTGACTTATTTTGCGGGTGCGGAGGTATGTCAAAAGGCTTAACTGATGCGGGACTAAATATAATAGCAGGTATAGATATTTGGGATAAGGCAGTAATAAGTTATAATAAGAATTTTGAACACAAAGCATACTGCGAAGACTTAACACAATTATCTCCTGAAAAGTTTAATGATTTATACAATAAGGATAATAAAACAATAGATGTTTTAGTTGGAGGACCACCTTGCCAAAGTTTTAGTATTGCAGGGAAACGTGATAAGGATGACCCGCGAAATGCCTTATTTATGGAATATGTAAAATATCTAGATTATTTTAATCCTAAAGCATTTATTATGGAAAATGTAATTGGAATGCTGTCAAAAAAAACTGCAAACGGCGAACAGGTAATTGATATTATAATGGAGCAACTAAATAAAAATTATAATTGTATAATAACAAAGTTATACGCTAGCGATTTTGAAGTTCCTCAGAATAGAAGGCGTGTAATAATTATAGGTGTTAGAAAAGATTTAGATATTTATCCAAAAGAGCCAGTTTCTACAATAAAATCCGTAGATGAGAGAATACCTGTTAAAGCTATATTGCTAAATAAAGAGGACATTGATGCTAAATATTATTTAAGCAAAAAAGCATTGGCTGGAATAGCAAATAAAAGAGCAGTGAGCAAAGGGAAGGGTTTTGGGTTTGGTGCCCAAATGCTAGACTTAGACAAACCATCATATACAATCCCTGCAAGATATTGGAAGGATGGCTATGACGCTTTAGTTAAATATAATGAAAAAGAAATTAGAAGATTGACAATTACAGAACTAAAAAGAATACAAAGTTTCCCTGATAATTACGTGATAGAAGGAACAAAAAAAGACATTATAATGCAAATAGGTAATGCGGTTGCTTGTAAGTTGGCTTATTATCTTGGTAAATATTTAATCAATACACTTCGTTCTCTTTGTTATCTTCGATAATCAAATTATTTTATTTTTATTATTTTATTTTTCCATATATATACAAAAAATGAATACATATAATATATATTTATATTATTAGAATTAATGAATAAAAACAAGGGATGTCCTGAGGGGAAAGTTATTAATCCTATATCAGGAAGATGCATAAATAAGGAGGCTCTTGATAAAATAAATAAAAAGAAGGAAAGAGATGACCAAAATAGGTTATTGCTTAATGACCTATTGCCTAATAATAAGAAAATTATAGATAACCTTAAAATATTAGCAGACTATGAAAGAATAAATAATGAGCCATTCAAAGTGAAGGCTTATGAAAAAGTAATGGAAGCCATAGAATTGCTCGACAAAGATATAGAAACTTTAGAGGATATTAAAAGTATTAAAGGGGTTGGCAAAAAGATAGAGGACAAATTAATAGAGTTCCTGAATACAGGAAATATTACAGAGGCTGATAATGCTCTGAATGACCCTAGATATATTTTAGGGAACAAACTAAAAAGTATTTATGGAGTTGGTCCCGCGAAGATAAATGATTTAATGGCGAAAATTAAGGATTTTGACGAACTTAAAGAGCATCCTGAATTATTGAATGAGAAGCAAAAAATAGGCTTAAAATATTACGATGATATGAATTTAAGGATACCTATCACTGAAGGGAGAAAACATTTTAAAATAGTAGATAAAATATTGAAAAGTCTGGACAAGGACAAGGACATTGAATTTGAATTTGTAGGCAGTTATAGAAGAAAGAACAAGGATATGGGGGATATTGATATATTAATTAAAAATAAGCAGGGGTTAGTTTTAAAAGATATTATAAAACAACTAGAAGGGTCAGGCTATATAATTGAAAAACTGGCATTAGGTAATAATAAATTTATGGGATTATGCAAGTTGTCTCCTGAATTACCAGCGCGTCGCATAGACATATTAATAGCGGATCCTTCGCATTATTATTTTGCTCTCCTTTATTTCACAGGCTCTTATAGTTTTAACATCTATATGCGCAAGATAGCTTTGAAAAAAGGCTTTTCATTATCTGAATATGGGTTCAAAGATATTTCTAATTCTAAAATTATAATTGACACTTCTGATATTATCCATAGCGAAGAAGACATCTTTAAATATTTAGAGATGACTTACGTAGAACCTAGTAAAAGATGATTATCACTATGATAAGGATAAGGGCAAGGACAAGGATAACTACGATACCATATAAGGTTTATTTAAATAATATAATTAAATATCCTAATAATTTTCTACCTATCCTGATGGCTACTATTACAATGTATTCATACAAAAGTGATACTAAAATTGTCCTATCGCACGTTTATGATTTGTTGGCAAAAGAGAACCAATATATAGATTGTGAATACCTTGAAATTGATAGAAAACATTATAGGGATTATAAAAAGGAGAACTCGGATTATATTTTTATTCATAGTTTTGTTCCTGAAAGTGGCAAATATGTTATTAAGGATAAGGACAATGATATTGAAATAGAAATTTGCGATTTCATTTTAAACGACAAGGTTCAAGTCTTCGGATTTAAAGAAGAATTCTTTCATATTAAAAAGGTAATTTTTAAAAGCGCCACAATGGGCAATATTATTTCTTTTATTGAAGATGCCATTAATAAAAAGTTTAAAGAGAAGAAGGAGAAGTTTGCCGAAGTTTCTGGTGATAAAATTATTAAAAAGAAGTGGACGGGGTATTGCTGGGCATATGATTCGTCTATTCCCAAAAGAAAATATGAAAACATCTTCTTGAAAGAAAACCATCTAGTTAAAATCAAGGAGCCTATTGCGAAATTTATAGCAAAAGAGACGTATAAAGCCTATAATAAGCACGGGATACCATATAAAATGAATATTATGCTTCACGGGGCACCTGGTGTCGGTAAAACATCGCTTATTCATAGTATTGCATCCGAATGCGGGGCTAATTTATGCGTTCTTAATATCAATGCAGAACTTAAGGAAGAAGCAATGATTGAGGCGATTTCGCAAGTTAATGAAGATGATAAGAGGTCTATCCTCGTGCTCGAAGATATCGATTGTATTTTTGTGGATAGGAAAGTAAATGATAGTATGAAAAATAATATTACTATGAATGGTATATTGAATTGCTTGGACGGATTTAATAATCCCGAAGGACTGATTGTTATTATGTCTACGAATTTCCCTGATAAATTAGATGACGCACTTATGAGGTCTGGGAGGATTGATTTAGATGTCGAATTGACTTATCTTGATAAATACCAAACACGTAATATGTTTTTATCATTCTTTAATAACGAAGAGCATTTTGAGCAGATGTGGGAAAATATCAAAAAGTATTCTATTGAACCCGCGACAATGATGCAGTTCCTATTCAATAACAGAGACACTGAAGATATTACTAGTAAGTTTGATGACCTTTATAAAATTATTGAGAAAAAGTTCTCATCAAATAAAAATGATATTTATATGTAGTTATTATCATTTTATTGATATATATATTATATATTATATATAATATATTATATATTATATATAATATATAATATATTATATTATTAAGATAAATTATAATGGGACAAAAAGCAAGTAAGCCCGTTGCTGAAGAAGTTGATAAGACTAAAGAACAAATAGATGCTGCTTATAATGTTTTAAAAAAAGCAGAGGAATTTCAATGTAGAGAGTATGAATATGATGCTGGTATTAACATAATTAATATGAAAATGCTTAATGTTTTTATTCTACTTTTTATATTATTTTGTATTGTAATATATATTTATTTGTTATTTAGGACTAGGAAAAAATATAAGTAAGTAAAACATATAAATACATATCTATATACATATATACATACAGATACAATTTAAGATGGACATTACCAATGGTAATGACAATGCTAATTCTAATAAAATAGTTATCAGTATTGATATACGGGAAACCAATGTATATAATGATATAATTGATAGAGACCTCGATAATTACAAGGATAATATCCAAATTATCTCTGCAAACTTATTGCTAGGAGATATCCATATAACATATAACAATAGCCTAACGCACATATTTGAAAGAAAGACGTTAGCAGATTTACAAGCATCTATTTTAGATGGCAGGTATAAAGAGCAGAAAGCCCGACTATTATCAAATACCTCTCAAAAATACATAACTTATATTATTGAGGGCGACAACATACTATCTTCTAACTGCTTCTCAAAATATAAGTCAATGATACAAGGTGCCTATCTTCATACGATGTTTAGAGATAACATACGCATTCTATATACTAAAAATATTGTGGAGACTACAACATTAATCTTGTTAATATCTACGAAAATACTTGATAAACCTGATAAGTTCTTATATGAAGAATATACGGCTGATAAATGCTATACGGATTTTGTAAAACTGAAAAAGAAAAAAATAGATAACATAGATTTGAAGACGTGTTTTATAATGCAGTTATCTCAGATACCTATGATATCCAATGTAATCGCTAAAAATATTTATGCTAAATATAAGTCGATGGGAAACCTTGTTAAATCGCTTGTGCCTTTTGAAAGTGCTGAGCAGAAAATCAAGGAACTTTGTAAATTAGATGGCGTTGGCAAAGAAAAGGCTGCTAGTATTGTAAAGTATCTTTTCACTGATACTGAAGAAGAAACAGAAAATTAATTTCTTTTTTTTATATATAAGATTAAAAAATAAATATTATTAAAAATAAATGAAGAATGAATGTATTGATAAAATAAATAATGAAGCAACTCTAGAGGATATTATTATAAAGTATGTGAAAGAGAAAGATGAATATGACGAAGAGCCATTCTATATTGTCGATTTAGACAAAGTCGAAGAGCAGTATAATAAGTGGGTCGAATATTTACCTAATATACAACCATTTTTTGCAGTTAAGTCAAATCCCGACAATATAATAATTAATATGCTGGCAAGGCTCGGATGCAATTTTGATTGTGCTTCTAAGAATGAATTGAGGAATGCTTTAAGTATCGCGAATAACCCTGACAGAATAATATTTGCGAACCCGTGCAAAGTGTCGTCGCATATAATATTCGCACGTGAAAATAAAATTAGCAGGATGACTTTCGATTGCTTAGAAGAATTAGAGAAAATACATACAATATATCCAGGTGCCCAAATAATACTAAGAATATGCGTAGATGATACAAATAGCAAATGTAAATTTAATTCTAAATTTGGCTGTCCTCTATGTAATATCCCAAGTATATTTGAGCGTGTAAAGAGTTTGCAAATGAATTTAGTGGGCTTTAGTTTTCACGTTGGAAGTGGTTGCAGCGACCCCCGTAGTTATTATAATGCTATTAAAGATTGCGCGGTAAGTTATAAGTTGTCAAAGGACTACGGGTTTAATATAAGTATAATAGATATTGGCGGGGGGTTTCCGGGTGTTGATAAAAATATCAGATTTGCTGATATATGCGAGAATATAAATGAAGCGATTGCTGACTTTTTCGCATATGAAACTGCGAATAACACTATTAAATTCATTGCCGAACCCGGACGATATTTTACGGAAGCAACGCATACGCTAGTAATAAACGTGATAGCTAAGAAAAAAGAAGATAAGGTTATTAAATATTATTTGAATGATGGCGTATATGGGTCTTTCAATTGTATTAATTATGACCACCAAACGCCTGAATTAATCCCATTATTACCTTGCGATGCCAAAAAATACAATACAACATTCTTCGGACCCACTTGCGATAGCTTAGATTGCATATACAAAAACATACAATATCAAGAACTTAATATAGGTGATTGGTTATATGTTCGCAATTTTGGGTCATACACAATAGCACCAAGCACATCCTTCAATGGTTTTGAAGTAAATAATAAAAAATATATACAAAGGATATAAATTAACATAATATATATCAATATATATCAACATATATATCAATATATATCAACATACATATATACCAACATATATACCAACATATACCATACACCTATAACTCATATCAATTTAGTAATCTCCTCTATCATATCTTCTAATTTTGGCTCTACGAGTTCGCTATAATTTATTTTAAGTTTTGCATCTCCATAATTTTGAGGCTGTAGTCCATTAACTTTAACAGGATATGCCCAATGCGATGTTGTTCTTTTATCTGCAAAATATTTCTGTCTCTTTTCAAGCATCTTCTTAGTTAAATTATTACGTGGTAAATAACTAACATATTGAACTATTCGCTCTTCATTGCTATTAATACCATTGCTATTACCATATTGATTTTGATGAAATGTTCTGGAATCCCATAATACCAAAGAACCTGCTTTAACATTTAAAACCTTTCTTTTATCACTAATCTTATCTAGATATTGCTGCTCAATAAGAAGCCAATCTTTTGTTGATGTTAAATTATATTCTTTTGCATATTCTTCGTGAAGTTTATGACTACCTTCATATACTACAAGAGTTCTATCTGTATTATCAGTTAAAGAAACAAATCCCTGAATACATTTTAAACCTTTTTTAATAGGTGCTTGATCTGTATGCGTCCAAGTCGTATCTTTCTTTTTACAATTTGCAGGTATATAGCAACACCCATCATAACTAACAACTACGTCTTCCGTATCCCAAATATTTTTGAAAACATTACTTACATTTGGACGTGTTCTAATATACCACGCGTGCCTTTGATGCCCAACTTCGTGAAACTTAATAATCCCGTGAGGACTTATTTTGCTATGCACACCTTCTATTTGCGGATGCGAAGCAAACCATTCCCTAAAATATTCGATAGACGTAGCTACTTCTTCAGTCGTCAGAATATTTTCGATTACACAATAACCTTTCTCAGCGAGTTCCGTTTGCGCTGCTTGCAATGCTTGCATAGCAGAAGACATTTGTATAATTGTCTGTGGTATAGTTATTAAAAGCGTTGCATCAATTTTTATCAATTATCATAAAAAATATTACAAATTTATATTGGTTCCCTTTATCTTTTCAGTTTGTATAATATAAAAAAATGATAATCTATATAAATATATATAGATATATAAAATGAATTATTTTACAAAAACACGTGAAGAATTAATAACGATTTGTAAGGAAAATAATATTAAGGGATATAGTAGTAAAAAGAAAGATGATATCATTAAATTGTTATCAACAATTTCAGAAGATACAGAAGATACTGAGGAGAAAGAAGATAATCACACAAGAAGAAACCATAAATTTACATTTATAGATTTATTTTGCGGAATAGGCGGGTTTCATCAAGCATTAAAAAATATAGATGGTGAATGTGTATTTGCTTGCGATATTGATGATAATTGTAGAATAATTTATGAGAAAAATTATGGAATTAAACCAAAGAGCGATATTACAAAAATTAAAATAGATGAGATACCATATTTTGATGTATTGTGTGGAGGATTTCCTTGCCAACCTTTTAGTAAGGCTGGTTTTCAAAAGGGCTTTGACGATGATAGAGGTAATCTATTCTTTAATATATGCAATATAATAAAAAAACATATGCCGAAATATTTATTATTAGAAAATGTTAGAAATTTAGCGACGCACGACGAAGGTAATACGTGGAAAGTAATATATGAAAGCATTGATATGCTTGGGTATTATACTTACGAGATGCCTGTAATTTTAAATACATTACATTTTAATATTCCTCAAAATCGCGAGCGTGTTATCATAATGTGTAAAAGGAAGGACTTAGGAGAATTACAAACATTACCAATCATTCCAAAAAATCCCAAACATAATTTAACAAGATATATTAAAGATTTCTTGTGTGATAAGAAAGATACTGAAAAATATTTAATAAATGGAAAAATGAAAGATATCGAAATTATATGGGATATATTTATTAAATTATTGATTGAAAATAAAATAGATATTCCAAAATTTCCAATATGGACTGATTGGTGGGATAATATATATGAAGATGATGATACATTTTATATCAAATATAAGTCGTGGATAGATAAAAATCGCGACTTCTATAATAATAATAAGGCAATCTTAGAAGATTGGTTAATTACTTCAAGAACAAATAAAAATTGGTTTGGTTCAGTAAGAAAATTTGAGTGGCAAGCAGGTAATTTATTAGATAATGATAGTATGAATAATGTTTTATGGAGTGCAAGAGGTTCGGGTATTCGAGTAAAGAGATGTAATTATATACCAACTTTAGTTGCGATGGCTATGATACCCGTGTATGGACCAGAAAGTCGTAAATTGTCGCCTAGAGAATTATTAAGATTACAATCATTTCCCGATACATTCCAATACAATGAGAAAAATATATATAAACAGGTAGGGAATTCAGTTAATGTAAGAATGATAGAACGTTGTGCAAGATTTTTAATAGATAATGAAGAGTTATTATGAAAACGCATTCAATATATTAAATTTTAGGTCTTTGTTTGGACTTGGCAAATCTATACATAATTTTTGAGAAATACTGCGTTTTAGCATTATATATACAAACTGATGGTCTATAAGGGTGTTCGTTTTATTATTACAAGATAATTCAATGAAATATTTACAAAATTGCTTATCAATTAAATATATACCTGATGGGATTTCATCATTATATGAAATTTTTTTATTTGATTTAGTTTTGACCAAGTTTTTAACCCACCATACCCCTGTTTTTAGATTTATAATTAAGATGTTGCTACTAAAATGCTCTCTCGTTGTTTTTGTTTCATTTTTAGACCAGTCCAAAGCAATTGAAGATTTGCCGTTAATCTTTTTTTGCGATAGAGGAACTCCGCATATTTTCATATCACTTTCTCCATCGTGATAATCGCTATATAAGGATAATTTTGTTTCAAATAACTTGCATAAAAGCATATCAATTAGTGTTCCGCCAGATAACCCAGCACCATCACCTTTGCAATGTTTTGTGATTGAATGGCATTTATTAGATAAATCCTGCAAATCTTCCTTACTTAAAGAGTTGCTTAAATAATTATGTATTATTCTTAGTTCTTTTGTATTTGTTCTTCTTCTCCACCATTTTTGCAATAATATAGCAGAGCTTGCTTTGTTGCAGTAGCACATCTTTATTTTATTTTCAACTAATTTTCCAATTTCTTTGTCTCCCGTATTAATGCTCATCGTTTCTTAGTTTTTATTAGAAAACAAACATTATCAATTATTATTATAAATTATAAAAAATAGTATATATTTAGATATCTAATTTACCTTGCGTTTTCCTTGTCTTTTTTCCACCTGCAAGAGTTTCTGCAAGAGTTTCTGTAGTAATTTTAGGAGACCCTCTAGAAGACCCCTTCTTATATTTACTAATTAAGTTGTCTATATATTCTTCGGCTTCAAGGTTTAAACTATAATCTAACCCATATGGCATTGCAGAAATCAAGCATTCATAAGCACTATGGTCAGGGCACATAGTGCACCACGCTATTCCAACAAGTGTGCTTAATTCTAAATCAAAATCTTTAAATAATAAACACGTTTGTATTATCATATCTATAGAACCTGCGGGTCCGCTAATTAAATTATTATGGTATTTTTCAGCAATTGGTACTAGAAAATGTTTTTTATTAATTACCCAACTCATTTGCCCCGTCACCCATTGAACGTGTGTATCACTATCTCTTATTTGCATAAACTCCTTTTCACGTGTGCTTAATTCAGGTTTAATATCACTTATTAATACTTTGTATTTTTCTTGTTCATCTTGAGGACGACTTCTTCTCAAGTTTCCAGCACAACCAAAAGGAAACCCTACAACACGAGATAATAGAAGGACACCTGTTTCAGGAGCAATAACAACATTACATAAGGCACACGCATCTTTAGTGGTAGTAGGTTTTATAATATCAAACAACACGGCATCATCTTTAGTTCCTATTAATCTTTTTAATTTATTTTTAATAACTCTCAATCTATCGTGATTGATATAAGGGAACCTTGTTTTTGCATCCTTCATACATATTAAATTAATGATAATATAACAATTATTTATAAACATAGCAATCGCAGTTGTTTTTTCCCTAATATTCCCGTTGTTGATTACATCAATAACATCCTTTTTGCTTACCTGCCCTGCTTCTTTTATATTATTGCGATGCAACATTTCTGCAATTTTTTCATCATCATTCCCTAAATCACTTAACAATCTATAAATATCGCCAAGTATCAATGAAGCATAATTATGCATTTCTTGAATTTCATAAATCTTTTCGTAAATCCTCCTTTCCTTACCCGTTTCCTTTTCCATCTATATAATATATATCTAATAAAAATAAAAAATTGATTATCAGTTATATTATATAAATCACATACAGATGTCTATATCAAGTTTGATATCTAACGAGGAAAAAATATCAAGAGTTGGTAAGAAATGGGTAGATGAAGAAGATGCTATATTGATTGAAGAAATTACTAATAAGATACCTTTAGAAGATATAGCATTGGAACATAAAAGAACCATTATAGGTATTAAATCACGCATTATATCTAAAATTATGTATCCTAAATACAAGAATGACAATGTTAGTATGGATGATTTATCAATTGAATATAATATTGAAAAAAGTTTGGTAGAAAAATATATAAATAAACTTAAAGAGAAGGAAAAAAGTCCAAAGAAAGAAATAAACAAGGTAAATAATGTTGGTGATAATAAACTAGAAGTTAATGATAAAAGTCTAATGATAATGCATGGAAAAAAATGGGATAAAGAACAAGATATACAATTACTCGATTTATATTCTGAAGGATATGATATTGATATGATGGCTAATAAATGTAATCGAACAAAATCATCAATAAAACTTAGGTTATCGCATTTATGTTTTAATTATTTCAAAGATGATATGATTAAAATTAAGGATGATGTTATTTGCAAATATCATAATATATCTTAAAAATAAAAAATATATACACACACTCTCCCCACTAGTTTAAGTATCCCTTGCTACTATCACATAAATATGAACTTGCTATTGAGAATTATTATTTCATAGTATTTACGGATATTACCAATATCTTTAAGTCTCCCTGTGTCTTGGGTATTCATTATTTTACCCATTATATTATCAATATTATCTTCAGTATATATCTGTCTATTTTTAACAAATTCATTGTATAGGTGATGCGCTCTATTATATTCGTCTTTCAAGTTTTTATAATTTAATGTTATGTAATATATATTATTGGGGTTATAAGCAATTATCTTTTTTATTAATGATATTACTTCGTTATCCTTATCCCTACAATCCTCATTAGTCTCTTCCCATATCTTTCTATTTTTATCATTCTTAATAAAGGCATTTGATACAATCTTATTTGTCTTAATTTTCTTAGTAATCTTAATGGTCGCTTCCAAATTTAGAGGCAGTGTATCATCTATAATATTGTTATCATCTACCTTGCTAGATACCGAAGCAGCAGCCGCTTTCGCTGCTTTCGCTACTTTCGCTACTTTAGGAGTATCCTTAGGAGTATCCTTGATTGCCTTTTTGCTACTTTTCTTGACTTTAGGCACTTTAGGTTCAGTTAGCATATTAATGAACTTGTCGAATAATAACTCTTTTACCATCATTAGTTTCAGGTTATTTATTCTGTTTTTTCTTCGTATATCATTCTGATACAATGGTTTTTCTAATAAAGCCTTTTCTACATCATCCCAATATTCATCGCATTTATCATAGCCTGGCAGTTGGTCTAAACACAATGCATAGAGTTGCAATATAGGTTTCATAATTTGATTAGTAATATAATGTAAATAATCAGGTATCAAACTATTCTGCACAATATAATCAGGGTTCTCTATGCGGTCTCCTTGCAATGATGTCGCTTTTGCTCCAGCAGTTTTAATATATACAAAGGGAATACGCTCATTCACAACAGGGCGATTGCCCGGATCCCTTGCGCCTATTCTATCCGCCAACACCTTATGAGCGATTTTCGAAGGGTCTTTGTAGGTCGCCCTTAAACTCTTGGTTATCACAAGCTCTTTAATAGACATTTTGCCATCTACAAGATTACTCAGTTCATCTTGTAAAAATTCGATAGAGCCGTCCAAATCTTGCTTCTCCAATATGATATTTATTACACCGCCATATATCTTCTTGACTATCTGAGCATTGTCTCGGCGTTTCAATACAATACCCATAGACTTCTGCTTATATTTTGTGGTATCGTTTTCATACAAATTGCCTACATATCGCTTCTTGCTAAATAGAATAAACGGATATAGGCATTTTTCATAATTTAATTTTTGCGGACTAGGCATAATATCAGGAACATTTATATGTTTCTCAACGTCCTTTCCGATATCTATGGCGAACTGCAAAGCATCCTTGCCGAATACCTCGTTTCCCTCTTTATCCGTCAAAGGGAACTTGCAAAATATCGAGTCTGTGTCCCCGTATATAACCTCAGCACCATAGTTTCTCTCAACATAATCTTTCGCAAGCATAATCATATTTCTTCCTGTTGCAGTGGTGCACGCAGCAATCTCCTTCAAATAGATAGAAGATGTTCTCGCGCCTATCTGTCCATATAGCGAATTTGCAGTAACCTTATAAGCTACTTGCAGAGCATCCAATACGTCCTGTTCGAATATATTATAGGTATCTTTAATATCCCTAATATTATCTTTGGATACTATTATGTTGCTTTTTGCATCTATATTATATACTTCGTATTGTTTGCCTTTATCCACGCACATACCCGAATATACTTTTCCATCAATTGCGGTAATCGTTTTGTATTCTATCTTTTTCCGCGTATTCTTTCGCTGCTTTAGCAACATATCTAAGACATCTGCGATAATACCTTTGCGCCCGTCTTTGTATTGGACAAATACGCAATCCTTCTCTCCAGTCTTCTTTTTCTTATCCCCGACACCTTCATATAAATCATAGGATATTGTTTTGTATTCTATGTTAGGGTCTTCTACGCGATATTTTTCGTCCATCAAGTAGCAATCGTGAGAAAGATTGCACGAAATCATCGACGAAGGATATAGAGAGCCGTAATCAAATACTACAATCGGTTCGTTCAAATATATCCCTTCCTTCGGCTCTAATACAACTGCGCCTTCGTATCCATTGTCCAGTTCCTCCATATTTTCGCGATACGATTTAATCGTTGGTATAAGATATTCCCTGTCCATACATTCTTTGGCAATTAAAGAGAATATCTTGATACCTTGACCTCTGCGAAATAGGAAATTGAGAGGAACAAGGCATACGTTTCCCATACCAATATTATTTTCAAGTATTTTTAGTTTATGTATCAGCCGATTAACAAGACAACAATCTTGAATACAATATTTGGCAATAACACATCTATCCTCGCTATTCCCTTTGAATTTATCGAATATTTCTTGAGGTTTCAAGTCATTCTTATTGTCGCCTAGAAATATTGATGCGACATTGTCTAACTTATAGCTATCTAGTTTCTGGTCTCTTTGCATAACTTTGAGCAAATCTATCAATACCGACCCATCTATGTCAATATATCTTAATATATTATCACCTAGAGCCGACGAAGATAGCTTTAATTCTACGAGGGATGACTTGCGTGTTATAAGTCTCCCGAAGCCCACTGAAAATTCTTCGAGAATATTTAACTCGGTTGCTCTCTGCCAAATATATTCCATATCAAACCCAAAGATATTATAGCCAGTTATAATATCCGAATTAAGGTTGTTCATAAGTTCCTTCCATTTAATAAGGACTTCCTTTTCAGTATCATAATACTCCACATCGCACCCGTCAATCTTATCGCAACTATTTAAGGTTATTATGTTTTTATAAACGATATTATCAGACCCATAGATATGGCAGGTAGTGCCTATCTGAATTATCTTGTCGCCCTCAAGAGGCACCAAAGCACTAGTCAAAATATCTGTTAGTTTCAATTCCTGAGCATTCAACTCGCGAATAGTCATTTTATTTCCCTTGATGTCTTCGTCGTCTTCGCCATCATCGCCGTCATCTCCGTCATCTCCGTCGTCTGCATCATAGCAGTCATCTCCGCAGCCGCTACCGCCGTCCTTTTTCCCAGTAGCTGAAGATTTCTTGATAGATGCAGCGATTACATTTAATATATCAAGTATTTCAGGAATATGTTGCTCTATTCTTTGAGAAATAGATGATATATAATTATGCGCCAGTTTATTTTTAGCATATACTTTGTTAATCTTAACGTCCTTCGTGCTATCTATAATGAAATCTTCAAAATATATAGTTTGCAACCAGCCTATAATAGTATCCGCATCATATTTATAGCCTAGCTTAGCGACTATTGCGAGGTCTTGAGCGACCTTACTATAATTTTTCTTGGCTACTGGGAAATCGCCGTGACTACTAGAACATTCTATATCAAAAGATGTTATTAGCAATGGGGCTATCTTATTCACTTGGATAGGCATAATATTATTGTATTCTGTTATAATATTAAAGTCGCACCTGCTATTATCTTCGTCCATATCATAGGTTCCCTTTTCTATTCTAACCCAATCGCAAGGTTTGATATTTTGCGTATGAATATATTTTAAGAACGGGTCTATGTTCGTTTCATAAAGTTTGAAATCATTCTTCTCAAGACTTTTGAAGTAATACTTTAGATTATTATATAACTTAAGAGATTTCACGGATACCTTGAGAAAGCGGAATATCTTGTCATTTGTAAAACCCCAAAAGTCCTTCTTCTTAACCATCTTGATATTCACAAAATGGCTTTCGAGATTATTCGGTATGATTTTCTTGCTATATTCTTTCCATACGCCATTGTTATTAAATCTCGTCTTATAATAATCGTTTAGCATCATCTCCTTCAGTTCGTCCAACTTAGCCTTGAAAGCAGTCTTACTCATAGCCTCCCAATTATCTGGTGGTTTGATATAAAAGTAAGGAACAAACCCTTTTACATTAACGCAATACGTGGCACCTGATGCTGCTCTGCCATAGATTAGAAGTGAATAAAGGTCTGTAGCGTCTCTCTGCAAATTAACTTTATCTGATTCGGGGTCATAGATATCCGTTATTTGAAATTCGACGACATCAGCATCTTTATCTATTGGTTCATGTATTTTTTTGAGTAATTCCATTATACAGAGTATATTGCTTTAAATATTTAAATACAAATCATTTTTTAATTTATTATAATAAAATAAAATAGAATATTATGAATATAAGTGCGGAAGGGTTGGTTATATTATTCATAACTATTTTAGGCATATATTATGTATATAATTTTTATATAAATGCTGGGTTGATAAAGGTGAAAAGTAATATAGACAATGAGGAATACGTTGTGCAAATCAAAGAGGATGCTAAAGAGGCGGCTGACTTAATAGCGAATATCAAAGGCAAACTCAATACATTATTAGAACATTTAGAGAAATCCTATGGGAATAGTGATAAACGCGTCGATATGCTTAAAAGCAATTATCGTCCTGAGAAAATCAGCGAAGGAGTTGATACACCAGGCTATACCAGCTATTCAATTAATAAAGGTGAGCAGATTATATTGTGTCTCCGAAATAAAGATAAACTAATGGATATTAATACGATGATGTTTGTGGTGCTGCACGAGTTCGCGCATTTAGCGACGGAAAGCATCGGACATACTGAGGAATTTTGGACAAATTTCAAATGGATTTTAGAGGAGTCCACTAATATCGGAATATATACTAGACAAGACTTTAAAAATAATAATGTGGATTACTGCGGTATCAAAATAACGTCATCGCCTTTGTGAGTGAGTGTATGGATGAATGGATGAATGGATGAATGGATGGATGAATGGATGAATGGATGAATGGATGAATGGATGAATGGATGAATGGATGAATGGATGAATGGATGAATGAATGAATGGATGAATGAATGGGTTTTATTCATTATATTCATATAAATCTAAAAGAGCAGCCATCGCTGATGTCAAAATATCCGTCCTTATTTATCTTAGCACCTTTATAATATTCCTTAAATGGTTTTGGCATCGCTTTGTATTTCCGCATATCTTTAGAACCATCAATAGGAATATTTTTAAATGCTTCAAATAATTTTAGATGATCAATTTTTTTGCCGCTGTTATCTGACTTTATGCGCGTATTTAGTTTATTGATATCATTTATACTTAGAAGACCACCTGATATACTATTTTCCATAATTAACTCTTCCAAAATGGCTTTTTTGTATAATTTTGAGTTATGTGTATTAATACGCTCGTCGCTTAGAATTACTTTAATTATATCTATAAACGATTGAACACCAGAAGAACTCGTGCAATTTTTATAAAACGTCGCTCTTTTTATTAGAATACTTGATAGTTGTTCTAGCATTTCATTTAATTCCACTACCCCATTCGTATCTATATTTTTATCCTTTATTTCACCATCCAATGTTTCATTAATAAATTTTAAATAGTGCTCTTTTATAGCCTTAATTACTTCTATCAATTTAACAAGTCTATTATTACACCATTTAAAATGTTTAGTTAAATCATCATTGCTAGCTATTTCATATTTAGTAAATAAGTGCTTCCAATCCCTTATATATTGTATATGTTCTCCTACATTAGCATTCTTATTGAACAATGGATTGATAGAGCCATTGCAATATAGACAAGCATCCCTAAACCCTTCTATCTTGTCTGCATATGTGTCTTCTGCAAACACGTCCGCATCTATAATATTAAGTTCCTTGTTTTCTTTCTTTATGCTATTAAACTTGAATATACAATCGATAAGGAAATTATTAATATTGTATTTATATTGGGGTTTCCTATTATTTTTATAATCATCCAATAATATACCAGTTGATACAGCGTTATAGGTAAAGGTCGTGTGGATAAATATATAGTCTAAGCAATGTATGTCCATCGCTTTATAGCAATCTTTAATAAAATGCTGGTGTATGCTGTATTTTATATCTTCGAAACTACCTAACTTTACGTCTAACCCTCTTTCAACGTATAATTCATACTCTTGTCCTAGACTAAAATACGCGTATGTTTCTTGCAATCCTTTCGAAGATATTGATGTATTATTTATAAACTTATTATTTAATCTCCCGCGCCTTATTTTATATACTTCCAAATTTTCGCTTGCTTGCCTTTCCTTATTTGTTTCCCAAAATTTGCTTAACATAAAAGCGCATACAGGCATAACATTATTGTTCGTTTTTATTCTATAGCTAACGTATTTATTAATACCCGCATTCGCTTGTTGAGGATTTATTAATTTATTATATAACAAGGTATTCATTTTTATCGTTGGTGTTCTAATCAACCTACATAGAACCACGCAAATATTGCCAATATTATACTGGTCAATAACTCTAAGTATTGAGTTGGGCAAAAGGACAACTTGTTGCAATTTATCGTTGAAATTTATATATGTGTGCGAATTGTCGACCTCTATTATATAAACAATTCCTTTATATTCTGAATATGTTATTGCTACGTGCGCGCTTACGCTAGTTGATAAAAAACTTAATAGTTCAATGTCTTCATTATATTTTCCAGTTATATTATGTTTCCTATTTAAACACCCGTGATATAAGTATATTGTATTATTGGAATAACTAGGGTTTATTGTTTTATCCTTATACATCCCAATCGTATTCTTAATTCTCATTATCATTTCTTGTATTTTTTCTTGATGTTCTGCAGGTGTTATTTTAATATGCGTATATTTTTTAGCATTGAAATATAGCATATCAGTATTAAAATTCTTTTCGGTTATTGCTTTAGAAACTACGATATTAAGCCCTTTACTTAATGCTCCTCTATTATGGTCTTTGTAATTATCTTCAATTAGTT
>Ga0114969_10000143_pt1 | contig 58191 bp, 67 predicted proteins | sample M_130807_MF_Meta_FD_87316 | JGI IMG/M metagenome (GOLD analysis project Ga0114969, IMG submission 87316) | Freshwater microbial communities from Lake Montjoie, Canada to study carbon cycling - M_130807_MF_MetaG | ecosystem: Environmental > Aquatic > Freshwater > Lake | place: Lake Montjoie... | reverse complement strand
GGGAATTGAAACAAGCCAAGAGATTTTAATTTATCATCTGTAAGTGGCATATCACTTGCTCCAAATGCCACAGTTCTTGCTTCGATCTGTTTGAGTCCGGCACCAGATCCAATGCTTTGATAGTTGACCTTTTGTCCTGTTGTTTTATAATAATCCGCACTCCATCGTGCGTATAATGGTGCAGGAAATGTTGCTCCAGCACCGGTGATGTCCTGGGCTTGTACTGCACTTGCAGCAAGTAATATGATGGCAAACAATTTTTTCACTGTGTTATCCTTAGGTTAGTGTGCATTGCACAATATTATTTAACTCAAAAGGTGTTACAGTTTTGTGACAAAAATTAAATAATATTAAAAAGACACACTAACACCAACTGATGCATTATAATTACTTGCAATGCCTGGCCCATATTGTGTGCCGAGTGCTGCATATCCACTTGTTGTAGAATTAATCCTTGCTCGTACACCTATTGTGCTTGCGGTCCAATTTCTTGCAGACTGTGCAGCAGGCATGGTATAGCTTGGTGCTGTTACTGTTGTTAACGATGTTGTAATAAGTCTATTATCATTTACCAATTCATGTTGATGAGAGATTTTTGCAAATGGCGTTAACATTCCTAAATTAATACTGGTTTGATATCCAAGTTCTGTTACAGCCGAATTCCTACGTTGTGCACCAAATGATAATGCAGTGAGATTACCATCTGCATTGGATTCGGTAAATCCATGTATGTTCGCCTGCTGTGCCACTACACCGAGCACAGGGCCATGCGTTATTTTAACTTCTTTCCCCGGCGTAAAGATCCAACCAATTCTAGAATTAAAATCATAACCGGTTTGTATTGCCATAGAAACATTTGTGCCAATGCTAGTTCCTTGATTGCGTTGTGTGGTAATGCCGAGTGGTACGCGTCGATTAACTGTAGAATCTATAACACCCGCAGTGGCTATAGAATTAAACCATGCACCAAATTTACGATATGCCGAGTATGCACTAATTGCCAGTTCATCTTGCGTAAAACTGCCACCGGTACTTAACGGTTGTTTAGCATCACTAATCGAAAATCCGCCACCAACTAGCCAGTTTTTTGAAATTTGATAATCCATTCCGGCAGTCATAGCTATTGGAGTTGCACTATCTGAAATAGTACCGATAAAATCATTTCTAAGTTTTGACTGTCCTACAGCGCCGTTTTTCCAACTACGTTGTTCTCCTACTGTGCCAAATTCTACTGGAATATTATTCCTAAAAGATTCCACCATTGATGCTCTAGCTTTAATTGGAGCCTCGGCAAGCAATGATATTTCACTGGGTGCAACTATTAAATTATAGAAATAATCTGTGGTGATTTTTTGAAAAGCCGATGTAGTATGACCCAGAGAATCAGCATGGAGAAAAGTGTTCTCGGCATTTGGAGATACTAAATTTGTCGCGGTACAAAATCTAGCTTCAACAACACCACACGCCGGTGTGTTTGAATTTGTGTTAGTGAAACCAAATTTTAATGGATTTAACAATACATAATTAAAAATAGTTCGCATATCAGCAGGTATAAAATTAACACCTTGGGCTGCGATAGTGTTCCACATTGTCTGATCATACAAAATCCTACGATCGGCTCCTGGGCCATACGTTCCTCCACTGGCTGCCGCTGCTGCTGGTGAACTATATGTGGGAAGATTTGGAACTAAAATATATTTTGCACCGGCTGCAGATAATTGTATTACAAGTTTAGCCGCTTGTTGCCCTAATGTAGTTACTGCACCATTGGTCAATGCCGCCGGCATATCATTTATACCAGTCCAAACGGTATATAAGGCATTGGGATCTGCTATTCCCCCAGTTTGTGCCAAGTATGCCGTAACTTGAGATGTAGTGGACCACTGATTAGATCCTGCCGGAGTGAAAGATATCAGGGCACCGCCTGCGGCAAAGTTATTTCCTCCCACTGGACTATCGCTTGGAGTTACTGTAACTCCAAACTTTTGTCCAAACATAGTAGACCACATTAATCCAGGATTGGTGGTATATACCCCAGTTGATAATGTGGCAGGGTCGCCGATTGTTTTTGGTATGTAAAGATATCTACCACTATCAGTTAAACTATCACCAAAAAATATTGTATTAGATATCTTCTGTGCAGATGCCGATTGTGCCAATAACGAAAGCAACATCAAACATAATAGTTTTTTCATAAGTGTATATTATACGGTATAGAATTGTTGGTCAACCTGTTAAATGGTACTCCCCGAAGGTTTTGAACCTTCCCGTCCCAGCCGATCTGACCGGTCTCCACGCTTTATAAGGGCATGCCGCACGCCGAGTGCTGGGGAGCATTTGATGCTTACTTCCAAATTAGGTGCTTTTTTTCTGCGGTGGTAACTTAGCACATCAACAAAGATTTGACCGAAACCATCTGAATACTCATACTACTATCATCAGGACAAAATCAAACTGCATCCCACGCGCCTTCCATCCACTTCACGACCAGAAAAAATTATCGCATAGCCAGCGCCATTTACACCAAATGGTAAGGTCCTGGTAGAAATTATCTACCTTCTCATCCTTCGGACCAAAGTAGGGAGTAATTAACCCCCACGTTCTTTATCACAGTTTATATACTATACTACCGGTTGAGTTATTTGTCAACCTTGTTTTGGTGGAAGCGGTGGGATTTGAACCCACGAAACCTTTTACGGTTTGCTTCGTTAGCAGTGAAGTGCCTTAGACCACTCGGCCACGCTTCCGTATTTTTGGAGCAGGTAGGGAGAATCGAACTCCACTCAGCGCAGCTTGGAAGGCTGGCGTCCCACCTCGGGCTTACCTGCAATTGGTTGCGGAGGACAGATTCGAACTGCCGATCTCTAGGTTATGAGCCTAGCGGATTACCACTTTCCTACCCCGCGATTGTTTGATTATGTATTTATAGCAACAACTAAATATCAACATGAACCCTTATGCTGAATTAGATGTGCCGATAACTGCAACTATTGATGAAATAAAACTACGGTTCAAGGCTCTTGCACAGTTCCACCACCCAGACAAGGGCGGCGATGAAGAAACATTTAAACGAATCCGGCAATCATACGAGATCCTGATAGATCCTATACGTAGAAGAAAATTTGATTTGACCGGAGATTATTCACCAGATGAAAATTTCAATTCTGAAGCACTGGGTAAACTGTCAGAATTCGTCAACGAACTACTGTATAAAATAGATGCAGACAAGGATAATTTGCTTGATGTGTTGAACATAAAAATCCAACAGTCCAAGAATGAAAACTATAACAATCAAGCGCAGGCCAATACCTATATTACCAGTTTAGAAAAGATACAAGCCAAGATAAAAGTCAATAATGAAGGCGCAGAAAATGTCCTATATTCTTTTATTGAAGCACAACTGGAAGTCAGACGTGGAGAATATAGAATGTTCACACGGTGTATCAAAGTGCTTGATCATATGACCTTTATCCTGCATGATTATAACTATGTTGCTCAACATTTATTAACACAATAATGGTGGAGGATGAGAGAATCGAACTCTCACGAAGACCTTGCAAAGGTCCCAGGCTCCCATTACATCAATCCCCCTAAAACACTGACTACATTCAAAGTGATTTGCTCTCCAGGGTGGGCTCGAACCACCATATAGCTTTCGCCTTACGCTTGATTAACAGTCAAGTCTCTTACCAATTAGAGTACCAGAGAGCAAATCACTTTAAATTAAAACTTTGGTGCCCCTTGATGGAATCAAACCACCGACTGATGCTTACAAGGCAACTGTTATGTCATTTAACTAAAGGGGCCTAACTATTACGCCACTTTCCGTTCAGAAAGAATCCTGCTGAAACGATCTGCGGCAAAACTACTGCACCAAGCATCTGGCTTGACCATGGGAACAACATTACATGTACCTTTTATATATCCAATCGCTTGTGCTATGACACAATTTGATCCATGTAATTCATCCGGATTTAGATCCAAATGCACTTCAACATCACGATCCTCAAGTACATCTGCTAATTTTTGGAACAAGGCAGAAACCTTGTAAACCTCGTTCATTAAACGCATCGCCGGTTTATCTTTGCGCTGGTCATAGTCGCGTTCTCTGGTGACCTCACCAAAAATCCGGCAACCATGTTTGCCATCTATATGTACCACAACCACAGCGGCATAATCAGCAAACCAAGTGCCACGTATGTTAACACGTTCCGAGTCACAGCCTAGATAAATTTTAGTTTCCGGAGACTGTGCATCTATAAACGTTTTTAGTTCTACCACATCGATCTTTCTCATGCTTCATCTCCTTTTAAAATTTTAATACTGATGTATCTAAGCGTAACTTCATAATGTTTTCAAAATCTTCTTTACTCTTTGCTTTTGGAGCACAAATCCCACATCCACATATTGATTTAGGGCATTGTATAACGTTTACTGTTTTACTATCAATCATATTTTGCAAGCGATCAATTATTTGCTGAGCATCAGACAAGTAACCAATTGGCCCTACTTCATTATCATAGTTAACTAAACATGATGTATTATGATAAACTCTTCCTGTATGTTGTTGGATATGCAAAAACTGCCAATTAACACTACAATACCAACCTTTAAAATTAGTCTGTGTTATTAAGTTAACTGGATTTTTGCGATCCTTGTTAACACACAGTGGTTTCTCACCACAACACGGGTATCCATTGCTTGACACTACATACTGATCTTCAACTTTAACAAAATCATCCACAGATACCTGAGCTTTGTTCCTTGAGTTCCAAAATTTTACAATGTGTGTTGCTTGATCCTGCTTATATTGATGACGCTGAACATTGTCATCTTTCCAGTCAATCTGACTTCCGATCAGAGTACCAATTGGCTTGTATGAATACGTTATACCATCTTGATCAAAACGTTTAGCAAGTTGCACACATTCATCAAACTTTGACGGATCGGAATGTGCCATAAGTCTAACATTAAGTGGCCTGCCGGTGGCCTTGATTGTGTATATAGAGTCTACACACATTCGTTTTTGCTTTTCATTGCTTTCGGTATGATAACTTACAGTAATATAATCAATATAAGGCAAACATTTTTTTAATTGTTTCTTGCTCAATATGCCATTAGTCATAATAACCACTGTAAGTGGCCATCGATCTTTATAATTAGTTTGATGTACATGATGTAAATACTGTAACAGTTCTGGAAAATCGGGGTGTAGCAAGGGCTCGCCACCTAGAATATTAAACGTTACCGATCGTTCAAACTTTTTCTTCACACTAAGAGTAAGATCTGCATACTTTAGAGCAAAGTCTATGGACTTTTTGCATTCTTCTTTGTCGGGATGTTTGCTGTTATTGTCATGGCTACCACAGTAAGAACAATCGAGATTACAAAGATATGTTATTACCCAATCAACAACATACGATGGCCTATGTGCCGGGCTGATCATATTTTCAATTACTGTTATTTCTTCCATGGTACACCTCTTTAAAAAATTGGCGACGGATTACGGCATCGAACCGCACTTGGGGGCTTTGGAGGCCCTTAGTTCCCCTGAACAATCCGCCATAATTATGTTTTTAAGGCTGCGATCTACTAAGCACTATAATGGATTCGAACCATTTTCTCTCCCTTGGCGGGAGCGCATTTCCCACAATGCTAATAGCACACATACACGCGAACGTATGGTAGATTTTGCCTTCTGTTGCTTCGCGCATCAACAGCCTTAAAAACACAACAACTTGGTGGAAACAGATGGAGTTAAACCATCCTGGTCTTCCTTATGAGGGAAGTGCATAGTCGCTCTGCCATGCTTCCTGAATATTGGTCCGAATGGAGAGATTTGAACTCCCGACATCCTGCTCCCAAAGCAGGCGGTCTACCAGGCTGACCTACACTCGGTTAAAACTTTGGCGGTCTCAGGGGGTAACGATCCCCCTCCTCAGCAGTGACAGTGCTGTGTGCGTCCATGAACACCTTGCGACCTAAATCTTGGAACATCGGGAGGGATTCGAACCCCCGGCTTTCAGGATTTGCAATCCCGTGCATTTGACCTCTCTGCCACCGATGCATATATTGAAAGCATGTTACTACACCATATTGAAACACACTATACAACAGGTTTAGGTCTGCTTCTATATCCTGTCACGGCTTAGTATGAAGTTATCTCTGGACCTAGGCCGTAATGTGTTTCAATATGGAGTCATTTAATGACTCCTTCAAATTGTTAAAGAACAGTACTACTAAGCAAACAGTATAACAGGTTGTGTATTGTTGGTCAACCTAATAATTGGCGTCTCTACCCGGCGACGATCCGGGTCCGCCACCGTGAAAGGGTGGTGATCTAACCAACGTAATCTATAGAGACTTTGATAATTGGTACCCGGTAGAGGTAACGATCCTCTGTCGCACGATTATCGGCCATGTGCTCTACCATTGAGCTAACCGGGTATATTGAATTTTGTTTATCGCTTGTAGTGTCCAAGCTACTTGCCGAACTTACTTACATAAGTCTGCTACGGGCATCAGGTACAGTAACAAGTGTCTTGGTCAGACTCGCTACTCACATATGGGTAACCGTACACACATAAACAAAAACTTGGGAGGAAGGTTAGTCGAATCGAACTCTATGCGCTCACGCACACCTTCTGCTTTCAAAACAGAGTCAGGCCCAGCCTGATTAACCTTCCATGTTTGGTAGGTCCTGACGGTAACGATCCGCCGTATCCCACTTGTAAGGAGGGTGTTCTACCTTTAAACTAAGGACCTAAAGAATTTGGAGCGAGGTATAGGAATTGGACCTATGTTTCGACATTGGCAATGTCGTGTTCTGCCATTGAACTAACCCAGCATTTGGTGCCCTCGGTCAGACTCGAACTGACAGAAGCCGGAACCTAAATCCGGAGGATATACCAATTCTCCTACGAGGGCAAATTTTGGTGCAACCTCCAGGAATCGAACCTGGTTCAACGGTTCTTCAAACCGCCGCTATGACCACATCAGCTAAAGTTGCAGTAGTATAAGACACCTCGGGGGTGACCACTGAGGATCAAACTCAGATCAGCAGGACCACAACCTACGGCTTTATCATTAAGCTATGGTCACACCCAAGGTGTCTTTGTATTGGTGCGACCGGAGAGATTCGAACTCCCAACCTCAAGTTTCGAAGACTTGCTTTCTATCCAGTTGAATTACGGTCGCATTGTTTGGTAGGGGAGATGAGATTCGAACTCATGATGACGATTTCAAAGACCGTTGCCTTAGTCCACTAGGCGACACCCCAATAATTTGGTTCTAAATACATACCTAAATAAATAATCTATGTCAAAAGAAAGAATATCTTCATTCATACGTCGACGTGTACTTGAACGCGATGGATTGCGTTGTGTATACTGTGATCTTGATCTAACTAATTTAGAGGTACATTTAGATCATGTTATTCCTGAATCACAAGGTGGAACGACAACTTATGAAAATCTACAAGTAACTTGTAGGAAATGCAATCTGGAAAAAGGTGTTTTAACCGAAAGCGAATTTGAAAATAAACTTCGCACCAGGGCAGAAAACATCCTACATAGATTAGGACCTAGATAATAACAAATGTATATGGTGGAGCCCATAGGATTCGAACCTATTCACCAATGGAACCGGGTTACAGCCGGCTTCGACTCTCCAACTTCGACGGGACTCCAAGACACACTCTTTCGAATGTGTATAGTGAAGCAGGCTCAGTTATTTCCAGTAGGTTTCTTAGGACCCGCCATATGTACCGAGCCTGCTTCACTATGCTGGTTCTTACTTGCGCGTTATCGCCACGCTTTCATACCCACAGCACGCCTGTTCGCCCATGTTTTAAGTGCAGGCTGGGACCACGTTTCCCATCACACTTGCTGCATTACCACGCCACAAAAACAAAACCCCGGAGTTTTTAGGTCCAGGGTCTTTAATTAGATTACTGTAACAATAATACTCTAATTAAAAACCCCACTTGGTTCGAGATCACGCGAATTTATCAAATTCGCCCAATAGGTCTGGCCGCCTGTAATGGGCTGTTTGGATATCGTCATATGTGTATAAGTGTTCATTTTTAAAATCTAATTCCTTATTAGCTGCTATTATAGCAGTGAATTAATACATTGTCAACTACTTGTTGCTATTCTATTTAGTCCTGCAAAATCAATGATTTAATAAAAACTCTGGATTTTTAGGTCCAGAGTTCTTCATAACGCTTTATTGCCTTTAACCTTGCAATTACTAATCTCATTTTAATATGGTCCGAAAGTTCCACATCATTTGATTCAACTTGTAATGCCCTGGATCCGACTAATATATCTAACTCATCTGATCCAGGGACACCATTATCTTTTTCGTTGAGATTACTTGGCGGCAGCTGGTGCCGCAGCAGGAGCTGCTGGTGCTGTTTTGGCCGCAGGTGCCGCACTTTTGGTATCGGCTTTCTTGTCAGCTTTTTTAACTACTTTCTTGTCAGCTTTCTTGTCAGCTTTTGCAGGAGCAGCTGGGGCTGATGCTTCGACTTTCACTTTAGGAGCATCAGCAGCAAAAGCGGTTACGGCGAACATAGTTGCAACGATTGCGATAATGGTTTTCATTTTATATCTTTCTTTAGGTTAGGCACAAACAATTTGTCTGTGTATATAATTAACGCTTTACTGTGTAGTTCAGTTGACAAGAATTCAAATAAATTTACCTCAATTTGTTCAAATAGTCTCTGCCAACCAAACCGGCTTCAATTTCCTTCAATGCAGTCACAACAGGGCCATTATGTCCCACCACCATGGCTTTACTGCCCTGATTAATTTCTCGGGCACGGGCAGCAGCAATCAAAATAACATCATAGTGATTGCCAATTTTATCAATTGCTTCGCGGCCTGTTGTTGCAGTTACCGCTTTTTTAAGGGTTGCCATTTGTCGTCCTTGTAGTATTAAAATACAATTATAGCAGTATATCTATTAGCGGTCAAGCAGTTTTGGTAATATACTCGTAATTCACAGTTTCGGAATTTTCGCTGAGTACAAATGCACCATTTTTTATGTGGAATCGTCTGGCCATCTCTGTCTTTGGGCTTAATGTAACGAACCGTGTGATATTGGGGAATTCTTCCTGTATTCTTGCCACTGTGGCTCGCAGCAGATCCACCCCGGCACCGGGGGCATAACTCCAGATGGTATAAAACACAGCCACAGTTATCAACCCAGCTGTCAGATGTAAATCTGATACTGTTTGTGGCACACGATCCATAAGGCTTACACATATCATTGCAAGCGGACGTTCATCTATTAAAGTACCAACAAACTTGTTGGTCCCAACACGAAATTCACGAGAAATCTCAGGTCGTACCGGATCATCTTTGATATAATCAAGCAAAGGGTCGTTAGCGTCGGTGATAAAATTTAATTGCATATCTGTATATATCTATATTGTAATACAATGGCTTTATTAGATATAACAGTTATGATCCTAAATTATAACTAATGCTAGTAGATAGGTGAAATCCTCTAGACAAAACTCTACGATTAACTCTTAACGATTCGGGAATTTGCTGCCATTTATAGTTGATCCCTTGTTGCCAATTTATTTTAGCCAAATCAGAATCTGGTAAATCAAAGAACCATTGATCTCGTGGGCTGAATATCAGACTTGCTGGTTTAACTTGATATGGTTGTTGATACCAGTTTGGGTATAATAGCGTGTTAGTTCCAGCTCTTGTCAGCCAAACTGGTTTACCATTTATAACAGTACAACTGTCTCTTGAATTCGCATGTTGACTTAAATATGGTGAAGAGATATCAACTGTTTTGAAAAATTGTTTTATAGTATGTGCTTGTTTAGCAAGTAATTTGCCGGAATCGGGACTCCAATAGAATAATTCATCAAATTGCCCAGGCATTGGATTAATTTGACGCGATGCTGTAACAGCATTTTCTATTAGATCTTTAAAGATAAGATTATAACTACCATTTATGTTAACAATTTTAGGCTTCTCCAATCCCCAAATAAACGCCACACGTTTACCCGAATTGATTAAATCCAACCACTGTGGCTGAGAACTAACAACTGTTGATTTAGCAATACTATTTGGTCCAAGATACAGATTATTGTTATATATCCAATCTGCAGAATTTTTTTGGCTGTTAAAAAAATTCATAATATGTTGACAAATATCAATTATAGTATGTTTTATCCATGGCTGTGTTGTTTCGCGTATAGTATTAATTTTAGGTATAGCAAGATTATAAATTTCGCCGTTTAACCAATCATTCTTATCACCGGTTGCTTCGTAGTTTACCAAGCTTGCAACCTCGTCAAGACGAATATTATTATTAACAAACGTATTAAGAATATTGTCGCAATCTGACCCAGCTGAATACCAAAGTATTAAATAATCGTAATTATCTCTTAATTGTTGTGCTCGTTGGCGATATAAATCACTTAATGACTCTGTAGGTTCTATTGTCCAATCTATGTTAGTAAAGATGCTATCATTGAAATTCCATTTAACAGTTTTATCAAACTTAGTGGCAAATTCGATGGCATCAAATTTACTATAGAATTTTAAATTATCAACAGTATAAAATCCAAAAATGTCACTATTCTGCGTCGATACTATCACAACGCTATTTTACCCCACTTAACTTTATTCCAGATGCGTTCGTGGGTATAATAAATTACAATATTCATTATAGTTGCAATAGTTAGAAATGCAACTGCCGCCCTCCAGGATCCAGTTGTAATATATGGAATTACAAAATTATTAATAGTAATTAACAATCTCCAGGTAATTGATTTGCTAATAGTACGTGGTTGTCCATCAACAAACATTATATTATTAGTAGCTGTTCGATTCCATTGTTGCTTATTCCACGCTCTTTCGTGCAGCCAATGTAAACACATGTTTATCACTGCTGAAATCCCTACAATTTGTGCACCAATTGTCCAGGACCCTGACACAATAAATCCATTGACAAGATGACTTAGAGAAAACAATACTCTAATAGTTAATGTTTTTACTATACTACGTGTGTGTTGTTCGGTATATGTAATAGTCATCATATACTTATTCTATAAAATTTTTACCAAAAAAAATAGAAACAGTTATGCTATTAGCTAAACAGGAGTTTTTTAGCATCATCAAAATATATGTTTTCAGCATCTTTTGCACGAAGAGTTAAAATTCTTCTAATATTATTTGATGTAACATTATGCCATGAATGATAAATTGTGGTATTGAATAACAGCACCTCGTTGGGTTTTGCCACCAGTGTTTTTGATGGAATAAATTTGGATCTATCATAAAAATTAAGGAAGATATTTCGTGCATATGGCATACCCACTTCGACTGCGCCTGCACAAGTTTCATCGTCATACCAACAAGTTTCACATTGATCATCTAAAACTACAATTGGAATATTTAAACTTATGCGATGGTCACCATCTTTGTGTATGCCACAACCACCTTTTGCAGGAGTATGAAATATACTTGTTCTTGTATTTTGGAAATCAAACTGTTCTGACATTGGTAATAGTGCCAATATTTTATCTGCAATATCTATTGAAAAATATTCATGAGTATAGCCAATATGTTTTTTAGTTCTTTCTAAGTCCGATGATTGCGTCGATATAAAATTAATAACATTACTTAAATCGGGAAAAGTAAATCTAATGTAGTATGGACTGCGATCTTCGATTATAGTATATGGCATCATACATGTATGTATCTTACTAAGTCATCTACAATAGTTTGAACTGATCGAATACTAGTAACATGATCAATGGCAGTACCAGCGTATACATGTCCTGTTGTACCAGTGTGGATTCCAAGCTCAAGGCTTTCCTCACTATTTTTACGAATACCAGGATCAATGATTGTTTGATCACCCAGCAGCAGAGCATTCTGCTCGGTTTTTGAGAATTTAATTAAGTCTGATGATTTAGAATTTATCATAGCTTCTTTTGTAGTTATACTTAAACAACTCTCGGTTGATACTGCAAACAACGTACCAATTGCAACAGCGGCCGCGCCTTGATTTATATAATAAGCTACATCGTTAGCAGTTCCTACTCCTCCATACGGTATCAATGGTAAAGTTGGGCTCAATAGTTTTTGTTTAGCAAACATCTCCGATACGGAATATGAGCCGGTCATGCCTGCACTTTCTTTTCCTTTGAGAGCATATGATTGAAACCATTCGTTTGCAGGTGTTGGTAGAAAAATCCTATCTATGATTTTTGTATTAATTCTAATGTGTTGTAGTGCTGCTCTGTTAGCGGGTGTAGATATTACATTTTTAAATATCGTTCCATCGATATCTTTATCTAGAGTTTTAAATAATTCAATATGACTAATTTTAAGATCAGTAAGCATCTTTATAAATCGAAAATTACTTAAATCAGTATATTCAGTTTGTAATACAATATCCGAACTTCCTGTGTATTTTATAAATTCTTTTACTGTACAGTAGAGTAAATCAAAGTTATGTTTTTTATCAAGATTTCTCCAAGGAACCATTAGTCCTGGCATGATGCCAGCGGCATGACATGCAATAGCTAGAGGCAAGTCGCTAACACCATTCATAATTGCACACATGATTGGGTAGCGACTTGGGAAAAATTTATTTAGATGCATCAATTTGCGTTTTAAATTTATTACGAAGTAATTTCATTTTAACAATACTTTCATCAAAATGCTGCTGACTTGATATTTTATTAAAAATTGGAGGATTTTGGTCTGATAGTTCCTGTATTGCTTTCTGCCCAACTGTTAACGTAGCTTGTTCAAATATTTTCTCTATTGATTTTTGTGTAGTAATATTCATATCTTTACTGGCAACAATCATTTGAAAAACGTATGGAGCATTGAATCCAGATTCTTTAAGAGTTTTAACATCGGGTGCGTCGGGATGTCGGGATGGGCAGCTCATCCCTAACATTTGTAATTTATTATTTTTTTCCTTAAAACCTTTGAAATTCTTAACACGTTCGAGTAACATATTAATTCCATTATCACCAGCCATATTCACCAATGCATCATAATTGCTTTTATATACAATATATCGAACTTTGAATCCATATTTTTCTGCCAACATTAAACTAGTGAGATGGGCCGCGTTACCAAATCCAGTACCGCCGACAACGATTTCTTTGCCACGCATATCTTCGAGGCTCATTAATCCTTTCTTTTGATCACCAACATTAGTTATTAATGCCCAGCAGCTATCACCCTGACTAAACACGCTGACATAGTCTTTTTCATTGATAAGACCCATTTCAACTGATTCAACAAATCCAGGTGCAATTGTTGCTACACGTTTTTGTGGATCTTCTAACATCGAATGTAATCCAAGTGTTTCTTGAGCTCCGGGACGGAAGTCAATAAAGAATTGATAATCTTTCTGCTGAGTGTTTGCAGCTTCAATTACCTTTAACATTTGTGGAGTGCCTGCGTGACTGGCTGCTTGTGTCTGTATCACCATGATTTTTTCTGTTGCTGTTGCTGAGATAGCAACCATGGATAATAATACCATTATAATTTTTGTCATACGATTTCCTTATTAAGAATAGTGTTTGATGCTTGTAGAAGGATTCTACGCACGGCTGGCGTTCTGATAGTTAATCTACAGTAAATGGGTGTCACCCAAAGCGTCATTTTATGCCGACGTCAACTGACTGTTGGCGTTGCATAGTATTTATATTACTTGTTACTGTCTTAAAATTTTGAATAACTGTTCATCCCAGTTGATTCATATTCTGCATTGCCAAGACAATAAAATGGACTTAAAAATCCAATAAATCCAACTGGATTACCAAGTTCATGATTAAAATATTTGTCGTCAATTATCTGTGTTAACAATGTCAATCCAGCTTTCCATATATTAAATGCTGGAGTATCTTTAAAATTTATATAAAACCAATGATCCATTTCGTTATAAAAGCTATTAGTTGGTTTTATAACTTGAAAAGTAGATGGATCATAATCTGGATAAATCAATGGTTTGACTAGATGTTCGTACGTAGTACGATGAGATATGCTATGATTTGGCCATCGAACAAGATATTGCAGAATTTTATTTTGTGGAAGACTAAACCAATTTTTAATAATATGTGCTTGTTTATGTACAATCTCTGGTAAATCAGGAGACCAATAAAAATATTCATTTGTAATATTATTATACTCGTTTACAATTGAGTTTGAATGATTAGCCTGTAAATCCATAAAATACAAATACCATTTTTTATCTTTAATACAAAGTTTTGGTTTATCAATTCCATATAGAACACAGATACTTTTACCTGAATCTGCTGTACGTTGGTGATCGATTAATCCAAAATTATCATGCTTAAAACAATGCCCAGGCTGGAAATAATCCTTAGTTGTAAAGATCCATGTTTCGTCAAAATTACCCTTTAACATATTTTCCGAATAGTCATGTACAGTTATCTTTGTTGCTGGGCTATTTTGTTGTATCCATTGTAGCAATGGCCTAGCTGCAAATTCCCATTCACTTAAAGTATTTTCACATTTGGTATTGTATGGGTCATTACTCATATTCTTCTCACCCATTTTTGGATAGCGAAATACGACCTCATCCAGGTGTATATCATTCTTAAGGAAACTGTATACGGCGGTGGTGCTATCTCCACCACCACTAGCTTCAACACGTATGTAATCATACTTGTCACGTAGTTGCTGTGCTCGTAATTTATAAAGTATGCGTAAATCTAATGTGGGTTCAATCTCCCATTCGACATTACCAAATACTTCTGTATTAAAATGCCAGTTGGGAAATTGGTTTGTTTTTGTTGCTTCGGTTAATGCTTCGGGCTTACTGAAGAATTTTTTTGTCCCAACAGTATAATAGCCAAGACTTGTATTTTGCTCAAGCTGGATCATTATTTTATAGTTTCTGATACGAAAAATACAGTCGATCATTGGCATCACGTTTGAACTCTAATAGCTTGAGTTTATACTTTTCAGCAAACTCTACAGCAACTTCAAACGTCCAAGGAAACACATCAACATACGGTCCGGTCTTGTGTGTAATACCCGGGTTGGCTCGCAAATAGAATTTCCCACCAACTGCTAACAAGTCAACACAATGAGCGAAACGCTTCTCAATATCATCCCTGCTGTTGAAGTTAATCGATCCCAATGCCAGTATATGATCATGACTACCGGGTTTAACCTTATAATCAAGAATATCTACCTGATAATCAGCACAGTTGTTGTATGGATCTATTCCTACTAGATTTGGTATACGTCCTTTGAATGGATGATACCCACATCCTACATCTAATACTGACTTGGGGTCTTCCTTAGTAATTTCCTCAGCTAACAACCATCCGGTATACTCATAGTCATTGGTTCTAGGTTTCCATATCTCACTAAAAAATCTCAGTATATAACGTTCGGATAGATCAGCAACAACGTGTTCTAATGTACCTATATAATCGCAAGGCAATGCCAATTCAGCTTCCACAGCATCTTTAAACTTGCGATAGCGAGCCGGTGTCCAGGGCAAGTCTTGTACTAGTGTATCTACATTGAAAGAAATTCCTTGATATTTGGGTAAATTAAACGCTTCTTGTAGATTTTTGTGGATTAGATTAAAAATTTTAGTATTCATAGTAATATATAGTTAAAAGTGTATTATACGATAAATTTTTTATACTAATACCAATATATAAATACCGTATGAATGTTTTAATATTAACCCCAGACAGAGTAGGATCTACCTTACTACAACGAGTACTGACAGTTTATATGCTACGTAATGGATTTGATAAGCCAGTGATCAATCTGCATGAGCTTACAAATGGATTAGAAAAATATCACAATCAAACATTAAATCAAGAAGTATTGGGTAAACCACGCGGAACTGCCTGGGGATATCATCAGACTCTTGGAGAAATACAAGAGTTATTGGAATCTGTTGATCATTATAAAACAAGTAGATTGGCACACTATCATCTCATTAATAGGAATGATAGCATTGCAGATCAGTTAAAATTTTATGATTATCTTAATAAGAACTTTTATATCATCAGCTGCCGTAGAGAAAACGTGTTCGAGCATGCATTAAGTTGGGGGATACAAGGACACAGTAAAAAATTAAATGTTTACAATACTGAAGAAAAAATTAATACATTTCACGACATATATAGCAATGGGATCACCATATCAAAATCAACTCTATTTAAATATCTAAACAATTACAAAAAATATATAGAGTGGTCCGACACACATTTTAATATTCAATCCCATTGGAACTATGAAACCGATGTACATCGCATTGAAGACTATATATTAAATTTAGATTTTATGAATAATACTGTTGGTAATAAGTGGGAACAAATGTTTGGGCAAGATTTTGATACTTGGAACACATGTCATAGAATATTACCAAATTTAACATTATCAGAAAGGCTTGGAACAACAAAACAAATTAACTTTTTTACAAAAACTGTTACAGCTGAAGAGTGGAACCAAATTAAAGGTCCCGATTGGCCACAAACAAGGGAAGAATTTTTGTTTGATAAAATTACATTACCGATAGTTATAGAAAAAGAAATTAACGAACTATTTAATAAAACTGGATTAAGTGTTACCGATGATGAATTTACTTTCTTAGAAAAGAATATTAATTTGTATAATAATACTAATAGTCAATTACAAAAACTTGTAACTGATGGATTTTTGGTTACTGGTATTCCATTGAAATTACAATCTTTAAAAGAAAAAAAATTAATTATAAAAAATTTCGACGAATGCTTAGAATGGTATAATCAGTGGGTTACTACAAATAAGTTTGGTAATTGTTATACTCACAACGAGTTAGATACTATTTTGTCAGTTGAAGATCATCGATTAAATTTACCAATTGATCAACAAAATTTGTTGAAGTAATTACGTCATAATGAAGGCCATCTCTGGCAAAATCAAGATTGATTAATTCAGGCACATATTCTATGGTATTTAAAAAGTCATAATATGGCCTCAATGATTCCAACAATTCACAGTATTGTTTAATTAACTCATACATACCCAATTCTTTCAATTCTTGTTGTATCAAGGGAGAAAGCTGGTTGTTTGGTATGTTGGGCCAGTCTGGTCCTCGTACATTGTTCCATTGTGTTTGAATACTATGGTCACTGAATTGAGATTGAGTGGGGTGATCGATAAAACTAGATTCAAAAAACCTAGGTATAAAAGAGTGAATTATTTTTGTTTTTTGTTTTTTTTGTTCTACTTGTTTAACTAAATTGATAAAATTGATAAAACTATTAAACTCACTTAATGGCCCCGAATCGGCTAGGGAATTGAAATCAACCCATATTCGTCGATTTTCATCACTCATTGCTAAATTAGATTTTTCATTTCTATGAGTATAACTCCATTGAATGATTATTAATTTGGGATTAATTTCTTCAAGTAATGTTAATATCTTCCTGGCTATCCAATTATTGCTTGCTCCGTCCATACTGACGTTGATACATCGTTGATTAGATTTTGATTGAAGAATATTAACCCATGTATGATTTAGCGGACTTCCGAGCCCTACAGTAAAACTATCCCCAAAACACCAGGTCGCATTCTGTAATTCAGTTAAACTGTCTGGCCATTCTGCGTCCCTATACCCACGAGAATTATGCCGATATTCGATTTGATGTGGATAATTTTTAAAATGAGTTTTGTCTATACATTCTTTAAGAGTGTCAATTCCAGATTCTGTAAACAGTTTATTTTGTCTAGTGCTTAAAATAAAATCAGGTAGAAACATATTTTTTGGTGTTTCTATTAAAAATTTTGGTATTCATATATATTTTTCTATAGTTTGATAAATAACTTTACAGAAACATAAAAATTTACTTCAGTTTCTGTTTTTCTATAGTTATTTACACAAAGGATAAACATGAAGAAATTATTATTAACTATTCTCTTACTGCCAAGTTTAGCACTGGCTTGGCAACCCACTCGCCCTATAACAGTTATCTTTCCAAATGGACCTGGCGCCGGCAATGAAATTAGTTTTAGATTTGTGGCAAGTATTGTAGAAAAGAAAACTAAAACTACATTTGCATCAGAATATAGGCCCGGTGCAGATGGTAATATTGCCATGAATCACTTCGCCACAGTACCTGCAGATGGCTATACTATTGCAGTGCCAGCTTGTCAGAGTAACTGGGTTACTGCTGATGTTTGGTATAGCAATATGCTAAAGTATGATGTTAACAGCTTTGAACCGGTGGCCAATATTGCACGTAGTCCATTGGCATTTTGGGCCAACCCAAAAAGTAACATCAATACTCCAAAAGAATTAGCAGATGCAATCAAGAACAGCACACGACCAATTGCTATTGCCATCGGTGGAGGTGGACATAGATTAGCAGTGGAGTACTTAACAGAAAGTTTAGGAGTGCCCAGCGACAGAATAGAAGCAGTAATGTATAAAGGCCCAGCACAAGCATTACTGGATGTTATAGGCGGTCATGTTGAGTTTGGCGTAACACCGGTGGCTGTGGGCTGGCCTCATGTGCAAACCGGTAAACTAAAGTTAATTGGTATTGCTAACGAATTCCCGCTTAAAGGCTTAGAAAAAGCACCATTGATGAAAACCATTGCACCAGGACTGTTTATACACGGATGCTGGAACATTGTGTTACCTAAAGGTACTCCGGCTGACGTGCAAGCCTGGTACCATGAACAGTTTATACCAGCTATACGCAGTAGCGAAGCTGCAGAAAAGTTTGCTGAAAATATGATGTTTATTACTCCGGCTGAACATACACCCGACGGCGTTAGAACAAGTATGGCACAGCTACGCCAAGTATGGCAACCTATTGCTAAAAAGGTCAAATCAGAATGAAATATATCTTTGTGAGTGGTGCACCCGGTTCTAAATGGAGCAGTGTTGTAAAGAATATCTACTATAGCCCAGACATTGATAGTTCGGATTATTCTGAAGAAAGAACTTATTGGCATGATGCATCTGGCACACATGATCTCATGCACCTGGGTGTTTATTGGGGACCTGCTATGGAATTTGGTGATTGGTTTGAACAATTGGATCAGCACAGCCGAGAAGAAAATGAAGCAGAATTCGATCTTCCATTTAATGGTGCCGGGGTTCGTATTATTAAAAGTCATGTATTTGGTTACCATATAGACTATATCAAACGTACCTGGCCGGACTGTCCTATTGTTATAATTGATAGATCCGATGATGCATGTCTTGGTTGGTGGGTTAAGTGTGGTGAGTTCAAGATCACTTATCCACTGTATAGGGATTATTATAAAAATCTACGTGAGATGACAGCAGCTATCGCACGAGAAAATGCCGGCAACCGTCGAGCTGTCAGCGAGCATCCAGGAGTAATTCCGGAGACTAATCGTATGCTGTGCAGGATGTTGAATATCGCACAACCATCAAAAGAATATTATCAAGATTATATCGCCGCAGACATAAAGGTAACAGTGCTATGAACCGCAGTCAAAATAATAGGGACCGAAGTCCCTATTAGACTATTTGGTAACAAGGTAGTCAACCCCGATCAGGTTAAGCCGCTAGGCGTTCCTGATAAAAATGCGAGTCATTTGCATTTATTTTATTTACTTTTTACGACTATCTGTGTCGGGTAGCCAACTAATATACTTGTACGCCAATCGATGCTAGTTCAGGCCCATCAGAAGCACATTAAGTTGGTATTAGGATGCTCTGGTCTATCCAACTACGTTCTAATCCAGAGTTCTTAAATGTACTTCTGGTGGACCTGGCGGGTACTGCCCCCGCTTCTTGTTCGCCGTTCTATTAATTAGTTATACTACCATTTTACAGCAATAACTTACTTTGTATTTATTAATTTACTACTGCTTCTATTCCGAATAACTGTGAGATTTCCCATTCTACATACTTAACTATATGATCAAATTCGATTTCTTCATTTATCCATTCGTACCGAAAGTTTCTATATCCTATCACAAGATTGTCGTAAAAATCCTGCTTAACTTTGCATTCTAACTCACGTATAAGGCGGTCTGGTCCCGACCAAACACGTACAAATTTAATAGAATGTCCTACATGACCTTCATACCCATTTTGGCGATTATCTCGGTTACTAGTAATTCCGAAGCAGGTGCGAGTTACAATCTGATCAGTTGCATCATCTACATAGCGATGCTTCCAAAGATAAAAGTCCATATTAGTAGCCGGCGTAAGTTGTCATATGGCTAACCTCAGGCAGTCTGCAATTTTTACTACCAGACCAATTTAAATAATCCATAACTAACATGGGAGTCAAGCATGAATCACTCCAGGAGTTTTTTATCGTATTACGAGTTTGAAAGTGTCCATGACGGTCCTTGCAATCTTTATGGAATCCACGTGGACTACCGTAATTAGCCTGAAACAATCGATACAGGTCATCTTCGGTTTCTTGAGTGATAGCAATCCCTTGTTCACGCGCCGCTGCATAGAGACGACCAAATGCCAAGATAAATCCACCGTCGACTCCTTTCTCGGCCGAGTAATACCGATCGTGCCATGCTAATGCTCGATTTAAATCTTTCTTGGTATCAGCAAACAAGCTTTTAGCTGTGCCATGACCAGCGATATTATTGCAACCACTGATATAAGTAACCATGCCGGGTTTAGCATTATGCCCTCGCGCATCCGACGATTTAGCCGGAAACATGTTATTTTTTTCAAAGATCTCTTGAATTTCGAGAGCCTGCTTATCTTCTGTCAGCTCAGAACCATAATTGCGAACACCACTTACACGGCTACGATGTAGCCAATAAGCGTCAATTGGGTCACGACTTGTATTAAGAGTACGGAACAAATAATTTGCAGCAGCCTCTCCTACTAACTTTGTTCCAGGAACTGTAAGTGTGTCATCATAGACTTTACACATAACTTTAAAATCTGGCTCTATTAACTTAGCATCTAATAGAATTTTTAAAACTGTGCTAGTTTGCATTCCATCCCATGCACTATACATGCCGGTTTCTGTGATGTAAGTACAGTTCACTGGTTGAACACACCGGGTCAAACTTGTCAATGATCTCGGCAATATTCTTCGCCCCAATGATATCACGCTGGATATCGATGTTTATATATTCTAGAGAGACAGAAATCATTTCAAATCTTCCAAAATGGTCTTGTTGATAAATTTTACCAGCTAGACGTTTTCGTAATTTGTCCACAGCTTCATCAATTATTGTTTTATTATCAGCGGTAGACATAAAGGTCTTTACACGATCCTCAAGTTTTTCGTAAACCCCATTTCGTGGAGTACTTAATGCTTGATTTTTTTGTTTGGCAATCGGCGCAAATGGATTGGCACCACGATTAATAGTACGAAGTTGCAAAGGCATAAAATATCTTTCTATTAAGTTTAATTACTAAAATAATGTGTAAAAATAAGACTTATGTTATTCACTAAGCAACTATTATAGCAGTATATGAATAATTGGTCAACCTAATTAATACTGTTTATAATCAAATAACACGACGTCCAAACATAAATAAAATATGAAGCAAAAACATCATATTATTCCACTACATATGGGTGGCCCAAATACTCCCGCTAACATAAAAGAAGTAACAGTTTTGGAGCATTCTCTTGCACATAAAAAACTATACGAAGAACACGGCAACTGGCAGGATTATGTGTTATGGCACGGTCTTGCTAAATTAACCGATAACCTCGAAGCTGTAACTGTGTTTATGGAAGCTGGTGGTCGAACAGGTACTAAACTTGCGTATACCAAAGACAATAAAGCCAATAACGAAGAACTTAATAGAAAGATACAAGATTCTATTAGTAAAGATTGGACTGGTCCCAATGCGGTAATACCAGCTTTCCTTCCTGGCTGGAACGGTAAATCTTACAGCATAACCCATCCATCGGGTTACGCAGAAATTACTGAAGATTTACTGCAATGGTGCTTAGATAAAAATGTCAACTACGATGCTTTTACTAAGGCTGCTCTTAAGGGTACTCGAACAACAGGTGGTTATACGATTAGTCGCGCTTGAAATACGTAGTTAACTATTCGATTATTTCCATCCAAGTGTGCTGTGCCTTCTTGATAGCCGCATACACAACTCAAGAGCATGAGTGCAACCATCAGTTAACACTACGTACGGTGCACCTGTGTATTCGGCCAAAGCTAATTCAAAATCAAATAACTTTTGAAAACTCATTGTGACAGGTGATCTTTTTTAATTTCTCGCACAGGGCAATCTAACTTTTCTGCAATTGCGTTCTTAAGTGCTACACGTTTGTTGTTATGATCGCGGATAGCAATAGCACGGCGCCCAATCTCTGCTAATTCAAGTTCCGATTCACGTCCAGTTTTAAGTTCAGATTCTAATTCCCATATCTCATTGTGAATGCGTTTAAGATTTTCGTATTCGTTTGCAATCTTGGTAATGTCGATGTTCAGGGCTTGAGTTTTATACCATACTAATTCTTCTTTATTGGCACTAGTCCGCTGAAATTTGACTTCAGCAATAGCAAGTCTGTCGATCAATTCAATTATAGGAAATGTAGGGTTCATAGTAAACTAATTCTTTCTAATGTGGCAGTTTTCCACGCATGATGTATAGAATTTATATAATATTTTGATACCGGTTGATTAAAACGGCCTTCAAAATTTAACATAAACTTATATATTGAATTGCTGTCAAACAATTCAGACAATGCAATATAATCTCCACTAGGGACTTGCCCAAAATTCCAATCTTGATACCAAGATAATTGTTGCACATATTCGTTATAAAATTCGTCCGCACTATTTACATTTTTCCATAGCCATTGATTTTGAAATTCTTTCTTGTGAGATTGATTAACTGGGCGTCCAATATCTGGTCGTTGGTCATGACAAATAACTGTGTTATTTTTAAATTCAAACAACTTAGAGAATATAAGTTTCTTATACAAATCCATATCATCAACATAGATAGATATAAACTGAGCCTGTGTCCACCAAGCGGGTCGGATTGCTTTATGCCAGAAGTCTGGAATCATCAATCCTTTATGCCACTGTGGTTCGATACCGGTCATTTTGCTATTAAATTGTTCTTGAGTGGTGTTGTTGCCACGTGGCCAGGCTCGACTAATGCCAGGCAATGACCATGGTGCATCTATTTCTTTGCCAGGCCAAACTTCAGAGTTGTTGGGCAATGAGTTTATATACCAATCAATCGACTCCTGCTGAGTAAGCTGTTGACCACTCCAGTGCGCTACATTATCAAATTGAAAAAAACAAGAAATTAGAAACTTACCGCCTGCTCCTAATGGATAGTTAAAAATTAACCATTGGTCGGTATTATAGTTCATATGTAAAGTGTTTCAATGTCCTTGGGGTTGTCTAAAATATTTTGTATTTTAATATTACTAATATTGGGTCTGCATGGAGCACAAAATTCTACACGAGTCTTGTTGTATATTTCATAATGACGTTGATTCAACCAAGAATCGCGAAAGTCACCAGTGTCCCAATTGGCCAATTCAAACTGTGGATTACCCTTGCCCTCACAACAAATATATATTTTTCCATCAGCACAAAACACTGGAAAATGAAACATCTGATGACACTTTTTGTAGTTACGCGGTAGTGTTTTGTTCTGATTGGCCCAGTATGGTAATTGGTATGTTTTGCTATATTTTTCCAGGCGAGCCAGAGTTTGTTCTGAGATATTGTAGGCTTGGTTGTTCAAAATCACTGGCCGGAAATACAGCATACGTCCGCCCAGTTGTTTAACCAACTTGAACAAGTCGTTCATTGCTTCGTCGGTATCGTTTAACGGATTGATTAAGGCCTTGAAATCTACGTTGACGCCCGCCGCGATTAGGCCACGAGCATTGTCGCACACCTTGGTGAACAAACTTTTGGCGGTTAAACTACGCCGTATTTCTTCGTACAAGGATTCGGTGCCAGCATCAATGTCAATTCCAATCCAGGCCAATTTGCGTAATTTATCTACGTGAACGGTATCAAGCAGGCGATCTAAGTTGCTACCATTGGTAGTAATACTGCCAAGGAATCCTAGATCAATGGTATGCTCAATGACTCGTTCATAGTTAACTAATACAGTGGGTTCACCACCACCTGGATAGGTAATAGTATGTGTTGTTCCATAACTGTTAGGAGTGTGTGCTCGCCACGTGGCCAGTTGATCTAACAAGGCAATATATTCTGTGTATTTTTTCTGGACAGGTTTTTCAGCACGAAAGTCTGCACTGTTACAGTAGTAGCAATCTTGATTACAAACATTGGTCAAATCGATATCTACCTGTGCAGGCAGGATCTTCATTGTGTCTTGATTTTTCATCCAATGGACTAGTTCGGCATATTGATACATTATTTGTATTGTTCGATTGTGTCGATTAATGTTTGTAGATAAGATTGACTAAACTCAGAATTAAAGAATTTTGTTTGATTGGCTACAACTCGATACGACAACTGATTGTAAATTTTGTCAATGCCTTGTGCCATTAAATCATCAATGACAGCGTGAAGTTTGTCAAGTCTTATTCTTGCATTTTTTTCCGTGTCGTAATATTTATGGTCTATAATATCGTTGTAAATGTCCACGCCCAATTGTTTTAAACAATTCATAGTTCCGGGGTTGCTTAACATTACAAACGGAACTCCGGCCGCAATAGGCCTCCAAGTTTTTTCTGTTGTAAAAACATCGTATGGGGACACTGTAGTTTCTACTACTAAATGTAAATATGAGTTAGTTAATTGCGGTAAATCTAACATTCTCATAGATATCACCGGCTCTGGCAGAGATGCTTTTATTTTATTCCACTCGTCCTTTTCACCAATGGTTAATTTTAAATCATCTGGCCGGGTGGCGGCATCACCTTTGATAAAAAAACTCATTGAAGTGTTTTTCCAATAGGATTTTTCCTTCAGTTTTAAAAAGTTAGCAATCTTATGTGGTCTTGCGTGACCGTTAAGACACCCCAGTGAGTGAGTTTTCTCACTGGTAATTGCTGGATATTTTTTATTTGTTGAATCAATTAACCATTGCGCCCAGTAAGGAAAATACAACATGCGAGGTCGGGTCAAATGTTGTGTATAGTCGTAGGTCAGTAATAAAAAATTTATATCAGTTTTAGACAACTGATCATACACATGTGTTTCAAACTTAAGATGATTTTCAGAAGAAAAGTTTATGACTACTAACTTATTTTCATACTGTTTGAAGTAGTTGTAATCAATTGTTAGATTTTTTAAGTCTATAAATGTATCATATGGTTGATCAATATATGCAACTTCGAATGATTCAAATAATTTTTTGATTTCATGCATACCAAGCCCATTCTTTAATTTTCCTTACATGATATTTAGCTTGACTAACATTACAAACATTATAGTGCAATAACTTACTTTCTATTTATTACTATTCAATTATCTCCATCCAAGTGTGATCTCCCATATATTTTACCTGCATTTGATATTCGTAATTTGCGGGAATACCTGTGGACCAACTGGCAGGCCCAAGATGAACTAGTAGTGTTTTTTCTTTTCGTGTATCCCATACCAACCAATAACATTGACCCATTACTGTTTGGAAATGATATTCGGCGCTGTGTATCGCATCGGTTATATCCAATCTACGTTTGATATCTTGAGCTTGTTTTTCTAATACAGCAACTAATTCCATAATACGATCATATTCTTGCTGGGCATACATCCTGGCATGATTGATCATTATGTCTTTCTGTTTAGTAACAGGCACTAAATCAAAATTAACACCTCCGGCTTCTGTGGGATATTCGGATACATTCCTGTTGAAGAATGGTATCAATGATCCTGTAGAGTTAGAATCATAACTTGTCCTTCCTTTAGCAGAGTTGGGCTTGTGATCAGACATTATTTTCTATTTATAATGGTGGGCCCGGTAGGAATTGAACCTACACTCAATCGATTATGAGTCGACTGCTTTACCATTAAGCTACAGGCCCGGAAATCTGTATTACTTGTAATTCATTAAAAACTTATCTAGATTGCCATACAGTTTAGCCAACATGGCCTCTTTACTACTGAAAAATATTAACTCACTTATTACTTTTTTTCCTGTGATATAATACGGATTCTCTAATGTTTGATCCAGCTGTAACAACATTTTTTTATCATATTGTACAAAATTAGAATCATATTGTGAAAAATCATATTCATATTGTTTAAACTCTAATACTTGACAAAACACAGTATAACCAACGTCGGTCAATCGTAACCCACCTTGATTCCTTAAATTAATCCACCAGGTGCTATATGCTTGGTACACATTGATACGAGATTCTTCGGGCAATAACTTTACTAAAGATTCTGTGAATGCCATCTTGTCACGCATTACATTAAAATGCCCCTCCCGAAGCTTCAACAGTTATAATCTCCTCACGTGGACGTGCGGCCGCCGCTTCGCGTAGGGCCTGTAACTCAATCAACAGCCTGGTGATATCCGCATGTAGATCTTTTGCATCAGTCATGCTCATAGTAAAATCTCTAATACCACGTGATTCAAATCCTCGCACACGATCCACAAATTTTGATAGATGCAAACTCATAGTGCAGCATCGGATTCTGAAGTGTATGGGCCTTGATATGGGTATCGTTGTAGTGTGATCAACTTTGGATCCTGCATCACACGCCAATCACGATGTTGACTGATTTTATACCAGCCAGCAGCAAACCAACTCTTGCTTTTACGTGCTTTGGTAAACAACGGAAGCTTATGTGTCACATCCCAAACTGCATTATGTGGTTTAGTTTTAGTTGGAAATCCATGTACCATCTGTGTTGATGCAGTTACTTTCTTTTTAATAGAAGGTTCAAACTGCATAGGGATATTCTTTTGCACCTGATGCATGGTCTTGTACTGAATAACATGATTGTTGATACTTACTTGATAGCCACCAGCACATGCTTCGACGTTGCCAATCTTACGATTGTCTTTTTGCAGTATCCAAAACTGTTTATCTATTACAGGTTTAGCAATGATCATTGTAATTCTCCTTGATTATAATGTTACCAATTCATATGCAATATTATAAGAAAAAGTGATAAACAAATAATAATTATCCATACAATTTCTTCTTCTGTTTGCATCATTGTTTATGCTAATTCTTTACATAGCCATGCCACAAGGGCACTGAATAGTACCACAAACATTATTGTCGCCGGCACAACCCTATTGAGTTCTTTATTCATGATGATGTTGTACCGAGTCATCAGTTGCAGCAAGCCACCGAGAGTAATCTCCGGCATTTTCTCCAAGCTTGGTAAGACCATGTTTGCCACAAAACTTTAGGAAATGACTTCCAATTTGTGATATATTCTTACTTTCAGTTTCATTAATTGTTTTTACAATCATTTCTTTAATCGCTGTTGGCTGTGCAGTAAGATCAACCAAGGTTACGTTACGTTCGTAATCATCCATGACCTTATGTTCTGATCCGTTGTGATCTACCCAACGACTCAGCATCAAATTGTTCCAAGCAAATCCCCGTTTACCGCGATCAGCAAATGCTTCTTCAAGACCAGTCTTGTTCTTGCTACCTTTAGTACGTACCCCAGGATACGCGCTGAATACATTGTCGCTTGGATCACCACGCATGCATTTTTCAAACAATATCCATGCTGGCTCAGGAATACGCTTGGGTTCTTTAGTTTTCTTATCAAGTACCAAACGCCCGCGTTTGTCAAGTATACCTTCCAAGGTGTGCAACTCATCTTGTATTCCGTTGTACTGTTTAACATTACTTGCCAATAGCTGGTGGAAATCGGAATCACTGCTGACAATAACATGAGTATCATCATTGTGTGCTTGTATCCATCCAGCTATTAGATCATCAGCTTCAAGGCTTGGATGCTGTAATACTGTGCAATTGCTTTTTTCGTAGAAGAATGTTTTTAATGTATCAAACGCTTCCCAAAACATCCTATCTTCATCTTGTTCAGTTTCAGTCAATGCTGCGCGGGCCACAGCACGATTAGCTTTATACGGCGTATAGAAATCCTTGCGCCAGCTGCGTCCTTCCAAACATATCACAACATGATCAGCCTTTTGATCACGAAAGCATTTAGAGATGCTGGACATGGTGACATGCAAAGCAAATGCCACTTTCTCTTCAGAATCAGCTGCACGATGGGCCGAATGCCGAGCTCGGAAAAAAGTATTTAATGTGTCTACTATTAGATATTTCATATTATCTCAAGTTGTTGTTAGTAACGTATTGTAACATAGATTGCGCCCAAAAGCAATGGGCATTGGCACCAAAATGCCAAGATTTGGGATTAACTGTATCGAATCCAGCATTCCGTAACCTCTGATCGAATGTCCCTGCGGAAATATATGGATCAATATAGCTATTGCCCCAATCCTTGCGTTCTACTATGCTATCAAAACTGTTATTACCATTAAAGAAAACGTGTGGTGTTTGCTGTTGCAGTAATTCAAGATGGAATTGCCATATATCATCATGTGCTTGCTGTGCCGCCTGCTGCCAATCAACATCAGCAATATATTCTTTATAACGTGGTTGATGCTCGGATGGAACATCATCAGTGCCCGATGCAGTGATTTGATAATACACATCATCAATTAGCCATTCTTCTCGTTCCCAAGTTGACCATTGTATAATAATCAAATCATTAGTGCTTGAAGCATGCGTTAACCATTCTCGTGTGGTTCGTAAGATTCTCGAATTACTGCTGGCACTCTCTGCCCCACAATGCAAATCAACGCCTAATGCACTTGCTAATTGATTAGCCCAACTTACTTGAAAATTATCCGGATGTGGAGCTCGACCAAACATCCAATAATCACAATCATCCTCAGCAAAGGCATGTGTGTTTATTGCTTCAGCAGCCGCAGTATGGCTATCTCCATTAACATACAACTTCACGATACCTCACTACGTCCACCACCAATGTCCTTGCTCTTTGTAGTGCGGGTAGGGTTCATAGCTTGTTCCTGTTCCCACGTTTCCATAACCACATGTCGACAAACATTTTGGAACCAAAGATCTACAATATCAGAATCGTTTTTTCCTTGATAACCTGCCCGGACTAAATTGCTAACAAATTTCTCATTCCAATCTAATTCAAAGCTACCTTGATGCAGATTCTCCGGATCAATATCCATGCTTAGTATAGAAACATATGGTTCTCCACGCTCATTAGCAAGATCCTTTTCAGATTTAATCTGCTCTGCACCTGCTGCTATTTCTCTTAGTTTAAGAGTTGCACGTGATTCTCGTGGCTTTACTACCTTCTTTGCAAATATTTTCCTCTTTAAGTAATCAAACATATTATGTCCCCCACTCATTCTTGAACAATGGAACTTGAAGTCGATCACTATAACGAAGACCATGTTTCATAGCTAACAATGCTACCGTTTTGTTGTTTAATGCATAAACACTTTCCACACCACCCACCGGCATTAGATATACATGTCCGTAAAATCCAAATGCACGATATTCATCTATAGCTTGCATCGCATCATCTGCATCTTGTTCTGTGGCGATAACAAATTTAAGATATGCTGTGCCAACTTCTTCATATTCACATACCACTTTGGGACGGATTGCATCTTCCCATTTCTCACCGCTGCATGGAAGTTTGGCGCTGACGCTGAATGTAATTTCTCTACCAACTTTATTCCAATCTTGTAAATAGGACTTGAAGTCGGGCGATAACGGTTGGGTACCATTTGTTTCAAACGTAATTTCTGTTAATGACTGCATCTTGGGATGATTCAGTAACTCTGGATAAGCTCGTTGCCAACCCAACAATGGTTCACCACCAGTGATAACAAGATGTTCATCACGCCATTCTTTATATGGTAAAATCTCTGTAATTCTTTCTGCAATCGCATCAGTTGTCAGCATTGGACTTAGATTTTTAAATGCCACATCCCACGATGCATAACTGTCACAGCCTGTGCTCACAAGTGGAAGATCTTCATACTTAGTAAACATGTGTGCAATATCTGCAATCTCCGTAGCTTCTCTACTAAGTTCGCCGCGTGGCATACCAAATCCTGCACAAGTAAAGTTACAGCCGAAAGTCCTTAAGAAGATACTGGGCACTCCCATATATCTTCCCTCACCCTGGATACTATAAAATAGTTCTGCTACTTTAATTTTTGACATTTTTTTCCTTAAAATCTTTTACATCTTTTATGGCTAACTTTAATGTTTCTGCGTAGTTGAGAGCTTGCTGTTCAGTCATAATGATGTCGGCTTCGTATTCAATGTAGCCTCGAGTAAGCAAACGCCAAATAGTTTGCCAACGAGTTAAACTCCACCACTTGGATTTCTGAGTAGTATAACTTGTAACAGTAACATTTGTACCATCTGCTTCTACCCAAACATTATGATCATGATTGGCGTCGTGACATTGACAAGTTACTTGATAGGAGACAGCATCTCCCCACCCACTACGTTTTAATATACCTTCGGCTGGCATTTGATAAGTCATTCTAATCCTAAATTAGTTTATACAACATTATAACACCCTTTGTCGATGTTGTCAATGATTTTTCCAAAATTCTTCCCAGGGGAAAACTATCCATTGTGGATCCTCATGTTTGTTAACCGTGATCGCACTGTAGCTAACTGCTTGATTGGCCTTGCTGGCTTCGTTGTCATATAGAACTGCGAAACGGACATTTACTCCCCATACTTCTTTCCAATCATCACTATATGCAGTGCAACTTGAAGCCCAATCATGCATTATCCAATTCAGTGTTGCCCCAGAATCATTGATGTCATCAACTATGAGTATATTCTTTCTTGATTCAATAACAGGATTTGCAGCATCTTCTGCCATCCATAAATTGCTTTCAGTATCATCACCATCACGTAAACTGACTTTCAATGTATGCATTGGACAATCGAGATATTGGCTTAGTAAGTTACCAGGAACCAAGCCACCACGGGTTATACCCACAACGTAATCTGGATGCCAATTATCGATCCACATTTGCCGCGATATATCCTGCACTTGTTGTTCTACATCCTTCCAACTCACATACACTTTTTTCATAACATATCCTTGGTTACTTGGTCTATTGTTTGTATCTGTATAAGCATATTCTTTAACTCAGACAGTTTGACCATGTTTGGTCCATCACTTGGTGCATTATCTGGATCCTTGTGCGTTTCGATAAACACCGCAGCCACACAACCGGTTGCCACCGCAGCTCGAGCAAGATATGGAACCATCTGTCTATTGCCGCCTGAACTGTTGCCCCGGCCCCCGGGTGTTTGTACAGAATGTGTAGCATCAAACACAATTGGATATCCAGTTTCTGCCATGATGGGCAAGCTTTGCATATCCACAACCAGGGTGTTATATCCATGTGTGGTTCCACGCTCACATAACATGATTCTATCATTGCCTGCTGATGCAATCTTTTCAGCTACGTTTTTCATATCCCAAGGAGCAAGGAATTGCCCTTTCTTTATGTTGATTGCAAGTCCTGTGGCTGCTCCTGCTATTAGCAAATCAGTTTGTCTACATAGAAATGCAGGAATTTGCAATACATCTATATCAGCATCTGCACAGAGTTTAGCTTGATATGATTCGTGTATGTCAGTTAGAATTGGAACATCCAGCATATTTTTTACATGGTTTAATATAGCCAAGCCTTTATCTATTCCAACACCACGTTGAGTAGAACCACTTGTGCGATTGGCTTTATCAAAACTGCTTTTATAGATCAATCCCATACCAAGTTCACGACATATTTCTTTAAGCTGCCCACACATATCTATAGCATGTTGTTTGCTTTCAATTTGGCAAGGGCCAGCTATCAACATCAACGGTTGATCATTACCTATAACAACGTCTTGAATACGAAAGGATTTCATACTGTGTGCTGCTGATCTTGATATATCTTGATCCAAAACTCTATCATCTCGTCCATTAACATATTAAAGGTATATTCGGGTTTCCAATCAAGTGTGGTACGTATCTTCGTGCTATCCCCGCGTAGATATTTTAATTCTTCAGGACGCAAGTATTTAGGATTTTGCACGACATGGTGTGCATAATTTAACCCCAGCTGTGAAAAAACATAATTGCACATTTCTCGCACCGAACGGGTTTCTCCTGTGGCCACAACAAAGTCATCAGCTTTGTCATGTTGCAATATTAGATGCATAGCTTTCACATAGTCCTTGCTATGGCCCCAATCCCTAAAACTATCCATATTACCCATTTCAAGAGTTGTTGCCAATCCAAGTTTGATTTCTACTGCACCTTTCACGACTTTATTTGTTACAAAGTTACTGCCTCTGCGCGGAGATTCGTGATTGAATAATATTCCATTGCTGGCAAATAGTTTATGACCAATGCGATAGTTATGCACTATATTATAAGCAAATACCTTGCTGCAACCATATGGACTTACCGGAGTCATCTTTGATGTTTCACGTTGGAACCCATCAGAATCTATAGCACTACCAAACATTTCTGAACTGCTGGCTTGATAAAATTTTGCCTCTGGACAAATATGTCTATATGATTCCAGCAGATTCAACACACCTAATGCATTGACCTGTGCAGTAAATTGTGGAATATCAGTGCTGATACGCACATGTGACTGTGCGCCAAGATTATAAATCTCATCTGGTTTAAACAATCTAAGCGCACGTTCTAATGAACTTTGGTCAGTGAGATCACCATACTCAAGTTCAAGTGATGGCATATGAAATAATCTATTACGTTGATGCTCTACTGTGCTATTACGTCGAACAATGCCGGTTACTCTATAACCAAGAGAAAGTAAATGCTCAGATAGATAGCTACCGTCTTGTCCTGCGATACCTGTTATAAATGCTGTTTTCATTCGGGATACTCCATTTCATGTACTGTACTCACCATCATATCATTACAAAGTGCAAGCATAGCTGTGGCTACATCATCAGCTTCGTGATAAGTTTTATTTGGATCCATCATATGTGCTATCATTTTAGTACGAGTCGGGCCCGGATGTAATAGGCCAATCACGATATTTGATGGTAATGCAAGTGCTGCACCTTGCCACAAATTATGTAACGCAGCTTTTGATGCTGCATATAACATATAGCCTGCTTTGCCACTGTGATATGCGGTACTACCTAACATCACGATTCTTATCTGATGATCCTGTTGATTGTTTAGATAGTGTTGGATAATACCCCAGTTACTACCAACATTGACTTTGAATATCTCATCATGACTTGAACGATTATTGCCTAACATTCCAGCACAATTAAAAATTAAGTCCGGTTGTTCTTTTGACAATAGCATAGAAAGTTGCCATTCTGCAGCAGAATTTGACAAATCTAATTCAGTTCTGCGGTATTGGATTACCTCATGCCCTTGTGCAGTCAACAGATCACACAAGGCATTCCCTATGCCACCTGCGGCTCCTAATACCAGTGCTTTCATTTGCCGTCGAAAATGCTATCAACACGAAATGTGTCGGATTCGTAGTCAGCGCCGCCGCGTGGGCCTTCCGAAAATACAACAAATTCTGATTCTGGATCACGATAACGCAATGCATGGATTTCGTATGGAGGGGTCGATACTAAATCGCCTACCTCGGCCAATACCATCTGACTTGGTTCTGTAGATCCAACTGGCTTATACCAATATTCCATCACACCTTTTGTCATTAGCATGTGTTGAGTGGTTTCTTTATGATAATGATTGCCACGCAATGCATGTGGATTACTTTTAACAATTGCGACATGATGCAAATTTGCATTGTAAAATACATCAGCTATGGTACCACGATCATCTGTGTGGATTTCTAGCCCGGTGTTGCCAGGTGTAAAAACATTAATCTTTTTCATTGTGAGATAAACCTTGTGGTTGGGTTAATACTTAGTAGTGCTTTCTTTAGTGACGCACCAATATTCCAGCTTAAAATTAGTGCATAAGGATTTTCGTACTTTGCAAATTCTTCATCACCCAGAATAGGAATACGGCTAAGTGGTGTAAATTTGCCTTGCTTATGCGGTGAACTATCTGTGATGCAATGTATCAATGTATGATCCAATCTATGCCAATTTAGCCAAGTATTAGCTTTGGCAGCAGCACCAACCCCGATTATCTTACTCGACTCAAATCTTCTCATTTTATAAAAATCCTGCAACCATCTATCACGTCTTGCTTGCATACCGTGTTGCATTATAACATAGGTATTGGGATCAAACAAGCCATTTTGAGTTTCTGTTGTTATAAATTGTTGCACATGATCCGGAATGCTATCAGTTGGACCTTTCTGTGCTGTTACACGTATACTTCCTCCATGATAAGCAACATGGTCAACATGGATAATACGCAAACCTGCTTGTGCTAAAAGATTCCATGCACTCTTAACAGTGAAATAACTAATATGTTCATGATAGATTTGATCAAACCTACCACTATCCACTGTATCGGCCCAATATGGGAGTTCAAAAACAAAAACACCAGACTCGGATAGCATTTCTTTAACACCACGGGCAAAATCCACCGGATCATTTGCATGATTGAATACATTGTTGGCTATAATTAAATCTGCACCATGACCAATATCTTTACGTACTTGTGTTCCTACCTCTCCGGTGAAGACGGCATTTATGCATCGCATACCTTGTGCAGTTGCAATATCACACATATCCTTAGACGAATCAATACCCAATGTTTGCACGCCAGCACCACCAAATTGATTAAGTAGATAGCCATCATTGCTGCCGATTTCTATCACTAATTTATGTGCAGGATACGTTTCCTTTAGTTGCGCAGCATATTCATCCCAATGTGTTCGTGCGAATTCCGAATTACTACTGGTATAGCTATAACCATATAGATTATACCGATCCTCGGCATTGCTAACATATCCGACCTGTACTTGTCCTGAATTGGAATTCAAATAAACTTCCAAAGGGAATACCGGTTCGGACATATGAAGCTGTGTGGATTTAACGAACGTATCAGCATAAGCATGTTGTCCAAGATCTAATATCTTGGTGACACTTTCACCACTAATCAGATCGTGTTCAAGTAATCGGCTGTGAGTCATTAGTTGCTCCTAGGTACGGGCCATTTTTAATTTCGTATATTCTGGTATCATCCTCTAACACTTGCATACTATGTCCACCACGAAATAATACAACACAATCTCCAGACATCAAGATATTTTCCGATATTTTATCGTGATTGAGATCAAATATTTCAGCACGTATTGAGCCAGATATCACTATCCATGCTTCTTGTGTGCCGATGGTGTCTCTGACAATAGGTTTGTGCATATGAGATTTAACTACTTTTCCCTTTGCTAATGATAATGCACTTAGTTGTAAAATCTCATCAACAGTGGAAGCATCATGCCTGCCAGCTTCCTTAAAGTTTGTTATCACTGTTGCGATCAATAGCTGCGGATCAACTTGACTATAAATTTGATTTATCATTATGAAATACCCCTGTTCAAGAATGTATGTACTGTATTTTTTAATCTCATGATTAGTATTTGGCAGCACCTGCTAACAATGGATGCACAGTATCTAGCGGTGTGCTCATTACAAACTGTGCCATTTGTTTGTTGATATCGTTTTCTTTTAACTTAGCCCAGGGATATTGATCTCCTAATTTAACGTTCTCCCAAAAAGTTGTATCAATTCCTACAGACTTCATATAGTTTGCGATGTTTTCTGTCTCGACTATGCGCAGATTCACTGTGGCCATATGATGGAAATCACCTGGAGTATCAAGATGACCCTCAAGTGCAACCCTTGCCTCAAAGGTACTATCGGTATTATTTCCAGTAAGGTCATGACGATCATGTGTGGCCCATACATCAATCCGCTGGAATATATCCAACATATAAGCTTGTTGACTTACCCATGCATCAATCATTTGGTGCGGGCTGTAGTGCTTAGTAACATCAATCCAGGCTTTTGGAATTATAGGAAATATGCTATAAGGATGATCATTGTGTGTATGTAATGCCAATAACTTAAACTGTCCGGTATGAGCAGTAATAACTCGATCCCAGCCGGCCGAATCCATGATGGCATCATCATTCCAAGTCATTAACCAATCAGCGTCGGCATTAACAGCCAGGGCATTAAAATATTCATTAAGTCGGATGTATCCAACTGGTTCAAACTCCATGGCCATATACGCGATATCGTTTGCAATCAACCAGGGTTCAAGCTCATTTGTAAAATGATCACGCCCTATATCATCATCATTATCGAATGCCAGCAGTAGTTGTATTGATTTTGGATTTACTGCACGGTTGAATAGACTAATAACACTACGGCTTAATGCCGCAGTTCTGCCACGTGTGGGTAATAGGATTGCGATGCTATATTGATTTGTTGTCATATAATTAATTCTTTCTTTCTCGAGTATTACCGTAGTGAATCACTGTCATTCCTTCAACATCAGGATGCCGACGCCAAGGATCAACAATAATACTTCCTGTTGCAAATTCAAAATACTTTGTATCAACATAAACTTCGCCGGTATATCCATATGTGATCATGGTATTATGAGCCATTAAGATAACAGCAGCTTCATCAACACTTGCTACTGTATCCTGTTGATCATCAGCAAGTGGATCAACATACACAACCGAATGTCCGGCAGCGTTAATATAATGTCCTATCAACATACTGTAGCTACCTGCACAATAAGCAACATCGGGTTTGTAGGCCTTACCATGTATGACTATAGGTAAATTACCATGTGCTTGGCTTTGTGCGATGAGAAACTTAGCTAAGTTTTCTGCCTGTACTTCTCTAGCAGACATGATAGTATCAAACATATCGTAGCCAACGTTGTATTCTTGTGCCAACCAACGAAGTGCGATGTTATCACGTGGGTGGCAACTGCCAGCATCGCCCATGCCTGCTGTCATGTACTTTGGACCCATGATACGCATGGTGCTTTGTGCCAATGCATTGGTAACAACATCTACATTGATATTACCAATTTTAAGTGCAAAATCCTGTATCATATTAACCAAGCCTATCTTGGCTGATATAAAGGTATTATAAAAGATCTTGATTGCTTCGCATTCGTCCCAAGTACCAATCACATATCTAGGATTGTTTTCCATCAAGAGTTTATAAAGATTAACCAACCCCTGGATATCAGGATGGTCAGCATATTCACCGCCAATAATGACCATTTCAGGATTGATCATATCCCATTTGATACTACCCATGGCAATGAGATACGGATTGTATAGAAGTTGATGTTGTTTGAACAACATAGAAGCAAGTTGTTTCCTAACCGTGCCGGGCAATACAGTAGAGATCAACACCACACGTTTGGGAGTATCTGCGTGTTCGTTAATTCGTATAAGTGTAGATTTAACTGCATCGTATCCAAAATCTCGTGGTTGAAGATGACTGGATGGAGTAGCACCATCATAGCCTGCCGCATGAGGAGTGGGTACAGCTATGAATATCCAGTCAGATTTCTTTATTACTTCTGCAACTGTATCGCAAATTATCACACTTTTGCTGCGTCTTGGAAAGGGATCGTATCCACGAACAGTATAGTGTTCGGCAAATACTTCAGCACAATCAAGACCAAGTTTTCCCAGGCCGATAAATCCAATATTCATAGAGTGTGTATATTTAAGTGAATAACAGCCTGGGTGATAAATTTATTCAAGGCCTTCAAATAAGTTTTCGTTCCATTCTCTATGACCCTGTCTAAACGCCATATTGCTTTGTGTTTCGCGGACTTCGACTCTATAGCACCACAGTCGTTGTGCTTCGCCTTCACCCAAATAATCAGGGATATAAATCGCGTTTACATATCTGTAAAGCATATCGCTAAGACCTTCACAACCTAATCGAGGTAGTACTACGATCTTGGCCATTTTCTTAGCTTCGAGCAATTTGTATGTTTCCATTTCTGGATCGTCAGCAGCCACAATAAGTGTATGGTCGAACTGATCCTCCAGGGTTTTCTCTAGTTCTTTCAACCCACCATAATCAGCTGCCCAATTACGAACATCTAAGTTATCAGTACCAAAGAAGAATTTCATACTAAAACTATAACCATGTATTAGGTTACAATGTGAATCGGCTCTCCATTGTCGATATGCACATGGAAATGCATCGTGAAATTCTTTAGTACTTGTGTATTTGTAAACTACCGGTGTGTTAAATTGTGCCATGTTATTCTCCTATGTTATAGCATAGACGGCAGAATTTATCAAGCGGGAATGACGTCAAGACCGCTGTAATACTTATTTAGTTGGACTAGTATTGCTAAACGCTACCTGCGCCCAACCAATTACGGCAACTAACCAACCAATTGCAGCCCCATCAGATTCTCCAAATTGCAATAATATCACAAGATTAGCAAGGCATGATACAACAATAAGCCAATCAAGATACCAATTTATATTCTTCATTTTTATAATTTCCCTGTGTGGGTATTACATGTCGAACGCCACCGCGTGGATCGGGCATATCATCCGTTCTTCGCGGTATCATATGCACATGTGGATACATTATTGTTTGTCCGGCTGTGATTCCAACATTTTGTCCAACGTTAAATCCCTCCCACTTGTTGGCTGAGATGCCATTGATTCCCCATTGATATGCAGCTTTGTAACAGGCCATGAGATTGACGTGCGACTCTTGGGTAGGCACAAATAGCAAATGGCCTTTTGTGACTGGAAACCCATCACAGAAGATCCAGAATTCTTCACAACGGTATTCGATTTCTTTCCAAGGAGCAATCCCATTTATTAGTGCCTTTTCTAAGTTAGTTGACATTATTATCTTTCGATGAAAGAACTATTGTACTACAGTTTAACATATCATGCAAGAACTTTTCTCTCCTAACTTTAATACATTTTAAATTAGAATCTTTAATTAATCGTATGTGCAATAACTTAAATTTTTCGTATTCTTCAGTGGACATTATTTTGCTACGACCAGGAATTTTATATAGATTTGTTTTTGCCAACTGTGTATTTTTATCATATTCGATAGAATTAACTAATGAAAACAACATATCAGGGGTGTATGAAAAAAAAGCCCCTGGATGAGTGTTACCAAAGCTAACAGTTAGATAGTGATCATTCTCTTCAAATTCTAAAATAGAACCCATTGGGCAATCATAATCATTTGAATTCGAAAATGGTTCGCCGGCTCCGGTAATAAGTGCTCCGTTATTCTTCTCAACAAATTCAGCAGCTAAATGCGTCGTTAATGCAATCGACGATCGTAATTTTAATTCTTTACCAAATTGCAATAATTTAGATAGATATACGTTTTCGTGAGTTATATAATCTAAAATAATTGGAGAAATGTTATTTTTATCACAAAAATGTTTAGCAAACCAAACTTCTCCAATGTTTCCTCTTGTGCAAATAATAATTGTAGTGAAGGGAATATTATTACGTAAAAATACCGTAGCAACATATTCACTATCAAGACCGCCACTTAAACAAATATACAAATTTTGATATGTGTTAGCAATAAGTTTTGCTGTTTGATCACTGGCAAGAACAAAATCAGTTACAAGTGGGGTCGCCGGAATTGATAATGTGGCTTCATACGGAATTTCTCTATTGTTTAGCCCTTTTTTAAGATTGATATCAAACCAATTATTATGCCCTGGCATATCAACTTATCCATGCCCCTTCATACTAAGGCAAATGTCATAAAACTCCTTCTTCAATGCGGGATCAGTCGCAAATGCACCAAGCATGATAGCTGTAGTCATATCACTTTCGTGTTCCCTTACACCACGTTGTGTCATACAATGATGCTCAGCTTTAACAACGATTGCAATATTTTCAGTCTTGGCATACTTCTTTAATGCGTCAGCAATCTGTGTAGTCATTTCTTCTTGAATCTGTGGACGTTCGCAGATGTGATGCACAAGCCTATTAAACTTGCTAAGACCAATCACTTCATCCTCCGGCACAATACCAACCCAGCAACTACCTACGATATTCTGGAAATGATGTGCGCAGGTTGACCTAATACTAATAGGGCCAGCTGTGTATAGACTCTTATAACCCATGTTAGGAAAGGCAGTAATTTTGGGCACAGCACGATATCGCCCACTGAATGTTTCTTTTACAAACATCTTGGCCACACGGCGTGCAGTTTCGCGTGTGTTATGATCATTGTCTGTGTCAATAACCAAGCTATTCAACACACCCTGAAACTTCTCAGCTACTTCATCTACAAGGATTTCAATCTCATGGTCATTAATAAATTCAGAGATGTTATCATTACTGCGAAAGCTTGTATTTGCTTGTTGTATACGTTCTCGTATTACTTGACTTAGCGGTTTACCTTGTTGCATAATACTTTCCTTTAATGTAGTAAGATCTGTTGCTGCACCATGTTCTTGTTTAAGTTTTTCCAATTCTGCGTTATCTTCAACATCATACCATGCTGGTGCAAATATTTTTGATGGTTCGTTAGGAAATGGAAAATCGGATTTGAATATAAATTTTTTGTTAGACATGTATTATCTCCAAGTTGTATTATACTGTATTTAGACCTGTAAGTCAATAGTTATGGAAATATTTGTAATAATCTACAATCTGGATATTCTACATGTTTGGAAGGGCCACCAGCTGTGGGTAATAATTCTAAAGCACGGACAGCTTCTTCTATGGTAGGACGATAATGATAGCCAATTGGAAATGTTTTTTGAGTTTCCCAGGGCGATATATTAAGATCTCTGCCATCACTACGCTGTTTTATCATGTAATTGTATGCTGCTGCGTCATCAAGCAAGATGGAACCACCACGTCCGATCTCTAACGGTTTGGTATATCCAAAACTCAGACATTGCATTTGCCCTGCACGATACATCCCTGCTTCCAACCGTCGAGCACTATCCCATATTCTTGTGTTATGGAATTGATATTCACCAATCCAATCTTGATCGATCATTTGGAAGTCAATATCCAGTTTACGCATCAACATAGGTATGCTGAGATAAGTTTTAGCAGCAAACTCACAAAAATCAACTTCATCATACCGTAAACATAACTCTATAGCATGGGTGCAACAATCGGTCATTATTGCATATGGAGCACCGGTGTATGCAGCAAGAGCCTGTTCAAATTTTAGTATAGGACTAAACATTACGCCAGCGCCAAGCATGCTCAATACTATCTGTCAGAGTAAATTGAGGTGCCCAGCCTGCTGCTTCACGAAACTTAGAGGAATCTCCAGTTAGCAATGCAGGATCTCCGCTTCGCGCTGGCCCAAACTTGACAGGAATATCACAGCCGGTTACTGTCCGTGCCAGTCGAATAATATCAAGATTGCTTGCACCGGTACCATTGCTGAGATTATAAATGCCAGGTTTAATTTTACTATCCAATGCCAGCAATGTGGCCTGTGCTATATCCTCCACGTGAATATAATCACGTACACATGTTCCATCTGGCGTTTCGTATGTGTTGCCATTACATACAAATTCTGTATTGTTTTTAGCAGCAGATAATACTCGTGCAATTAGATGTGTGGCTGTTGGTGTTTGACCATGGCGTCCGTGACTATCCGCACCACATACATTAAAGTATCTGAAGGCGACATAATCCAATCCATGTGCATGATTATATGCAGCCAACATCTGTTCGACCATGTGTTTGCTTTCACCGTATGGACTAACAGGCATGGGTGGATCAACTTCACTGCATGGGGTTATTACCGGTTCACCATATACTGCCGCACTACTGCTAAATATCACTCTCGTGCCGGGCCTGTTGCCACTAATTTCCCTCATCAGTTCCAGGGTATTTGTTGCATTATTACTGTAGTAGAGTCCGGGATTTCGCATACTTGGACCCACTAAACTGGTACCAGCACAATGCACAATCACATCCGGCTGATATTCTTTCATGATTGCAATACCATCTGAGGAACTAAATCCTCGCTGATAAAAACTATTTGGTATTGATTTTAATCTATATGGCAATACATCGAAATCAATACCCATCACGTCGTGATCTGCATCACGTAATGCCAACATGATTTGCCCACCAATAAACCCACTTGCTCCTGTAACTACTACTTTCATGAATAGAATTTCCTTACAGCATACTTTGCGGTGCCTACATGGTCACGATAACGATTATCATTACGTGCCCACTTCTTGGCTTTACAATTAATCCCACCTTCATCTATTGTTCCGGCAGTTTCCATGATATCAATAACACGACCAATGGTACCATCAGTCCAATCAGATATCAATCCCATATTATGATGTGGTTTATTCAGCAACAATGTCAGCTTGTTTAATGAATCATCCTCCGACCAAGGAATATACAAACGTTCAGGATCATTGGCAAAGGTCTCCGGAAAACTTCTATACGCTGGATACAATACATTAGCACCCAGTGTATCGGCTTCACTTACTGTATTAGAAACCCAATCTTGCAATGCACAGTTAAACAGAACACGAGTATCATTTAACAAATCATAATATTGATTCTTGCTGAGATTTTCATGTATCTCCAATTTACCTGCTGCTGCCATTGTGCGAGCACGAGTAATAAAATCTTCATTATTACTACGCAATGGCCCGCCGGAGAACACAGCAAACTTAACATCGGGATAGCTATGTTGATATTCTTCAGCAAGATTCATAAAGAAGCCAGGTTGTTTTTCCTGATCAAACCGTGCTGCAAAACCCACACGTCGTGAACGCTGATCAAATGGCTTGATATTTGCTGCACCTCCGATACGTTCCAATACTTCTTCTTTGCCAAATGCCAGTCCACTAATGTTATAGATTGGAGCAGTCCAGCCAGCAATCCGCATGTGGGCAACCATCTCTTCGTTAGTGGCAAGAACACCGGTAACAAAGCAATTTACCATTTGTTCAAATGTTGACATCCACTTACTCATTCCCCAAACATGGACGAAGTCATCCGGATCAATTGCCTGTGCTAAACAACGTACAAAGATACGTGGACGTTGTGAAGCCGGAACTTGATTAAGAATATACGGTAAGCTCTCCATGCCTGGAGCAAACATATCTTCAAAGTAAACCACATCTTCATGGGTGACATCACCTCGTCGCATCATCTGCACAAGGTTCATCATTTGACTCATGCTAAAGTAGCTGCGTCCATGTGCATCAAGTACCTGACCAACCGAGATTGCTTGTGTATTATCTATAGTTTCGCCAGGTACATACACCACATCAAGCCCACGTTTATCAAATACACGTCGGTTCCACTCGGTCAATTGTAATGTGTAACGTGACTCGTATGATTCCAAGCCCATGTAAAATAGTGTACGCATTATTGCAACGTCGGCCGAGGTCCAGTGCTAAGTCGAATCTGGTCTTCCTCCCACATATTTTTAGCACGTTTACCCTGTGTGCTTTTGCTATATTGTTGCCAAGCATAGCTCTTAAAGTTGTAAAGATCCGCTTCATTGTATCGATAACCAAAGTCTCGACAAAATGCAAGATACTTTTCAAGATCATCAAAAATAACTGCTACGCGGGGATTGTGTTGGATTTGAATCTTTGCCATGATATTTCCTTCTTGCTAGGTTAAGTGAGATTATTAAGATAATTAATGCAGCATCCGTTCTCACCATCTTCGGATACTTCAATTACAACATGCCGGTACGGATATTTTACTGCTATTTCTTGATACAAATCATCTGCCATCATCTCTACACTTTTGTAATCAAGTGCAAGTATACTATCTTTATAGAGATTTTCCAACCAGCGTTTCACCTGAATAAATTCTAAATCACGGTCATTATGTGTGACAGAAATACTCACTTTAAAATGAAACATATGACGATGTTTTGACGCAAGAAAACTAACATCATACTCATCACCGGTGGCCAGGGTTGGATCAGTTGCTGCTGCCGGATAACAATGTATACCTTCTTTTTGGAATGTTACCCAAATTTTACGTTTTGCATGACTCATGATTCGCTCACGTTGTTCGGTTAGTGCCTGTGCTCGTTGGTTCATGATTTTAACGCTTCCATAGTAATAATGCGACCTATTTCTTGTACAATATCTTGATCCAAGCCTTGGATGATTCTTTTAAACATATTGGGTCCTTTTGTTTGATATAATTGTTTTCTTGCTGATACAACTTGTGGTGTACCATAGATCTTGTTCATTCTATGTTGTTTGGGCTGGACTGAGGCACCCATGATTTGTGGATATGTTGACATTATAATTTACTTTGAGTATACAATGAAATTTGGTCAATGATATGTGATGCCCACAATTCATGACCTTTCTCGGTTGGGTGTTTGGTTCCTTTTTTAGAATTTAATCCACTTTGATCTAGCCATTTGTTTAGTTCATTTGCTTTGTCTATCAACGGCATGGTAAAATTTTTATATATAGTTGTATCTGTGATTGCCATACTTTTATTGACTTGCCCATACCCTTTATCGCCGAATATCCATCCTGTGCCCATGATAGTTCTAACTGGTCTTGGTAAATTTTGATAATCGGCTAACACTTCAATCCAGTTGACATCTGTAGTAATAATTGGCATGTTTTTAAGTGTATTGTATATTGGATGCCAAACAAAGTTTTGTCCAACAAAAAAAGTAACTCTATCATCTGCTATTTCTAATATAGATTCAATCTGTTGAATCCAGTGTTGTTCGATTTTGTTTAATATCTGTTGATATAGATTTTCATGTAAAACAAGTTGTTCGGTGTCTCTATAAAGATTAAAATCAAAAGAGCTAGCACTACCAATGTCTCTAGCAGTTTCGGTTAGAGTGATAATCACATAAATTTTGTCATACTGTTGATTTTTTGCAAGTTTACTTATTATAAAGTCTACCACTTTTAGCACCCAACTGTTAGACCATCCCATACAACCAACATTGATTAAATCTGCATCGTAATAATCTGCCAGCAGTCTGCCATATATTTTTTGTTCTCTTGTGATTGGATCTAGTCCCCCACCCCATGTCCAACTGTCACCGGCACTCAGTACCAATGTAGATTTGTTTCTTTCAAGTATTGAATAGTGTACTAGATCCTCGTTGCCATCCTGTTGTTTTTTCCAATCTCCCAAACGTTTAAGCCAGTCTGTCATAGTGTGTAATCCTGTTTGTAATCATCCCAGGAAGTAAAAGTTTCACGACTCATTAGACTATGTAGACTGTGACACCAAACGCCAGGATTGGTAGCATCAAAGTCTTTATCATCGAGTTTTATAACAGCATTATAATTAAATTGATTGATATATGGCAGCTTAACTGAAATCATTGGAATAAATTTTCTCTTCTCACACAAACAAGAATCATGCAAGTTTTCAACATGTCGAACATCCAAGTCCAAGGAACAATACATGGTATCCACATATGATTTGATCATCTCCTCCCATCGCATCCATTCATACGGCGGGTCATCGGACTCGCCTGGATTGAAACTTTGATTAGCACCAAAGAAGATATGAGTAATATCCGGAGCAAACACTAGTTGTACTGCAATATCTTTAACTGGTTGTACCCCGACCACAAACAATGTTTTATGTCCAAATGCTGGAGTATGTTCGACTTCGATACCGGTAAAAAATTTTACATCTTCGTGTCCGGGACGTTCCATTATTTTGTACCTTCGAGTTTATCAAGAGCTGCTTGATCTAAGTATACACTATCATCCATATCTTCATCAACCTCAATATCACCAGAATCAAATAATGCATTAAATCGAGCGTGAGCGTTTTGAGTTTTCTTACCTTTGAACCCCCGTGTACCAATAATATCCATCCAATAACTGTTATAGTGCTCGATTATGGCCATGGATTCTTCTTTGTCTGGTGTTGAGAAGATAGCATTAACGATATCCCGGAATCTCGAACCATCACCATTCTCATGCCACATCATTCTTGGCCAGGAACCGGCATCATAGTTACGATTGGCACGTTGTACAGATTCCAAATGCATCCAAACATTATGCCCCATAAGCAAAGCATAGCTAAAACTATCCCAGGATGTTTTACCTTCTTTACCATTCTTATTAAGGTCACCCGGTTTATAGATACAGATGTCTTTCATAAGTAGATGCTGGCTGATTGGACTTTCATCAAAGTGTTCGACCAATCCATCTGCTAACACCGCATCTCTATATGTGCGGGTATCTGTTGCATACTTTTTATCATCGGCAATTGGGCTCATCTTATATGACCATTTACCATTTTGTGGCAGATCAATGTGATGATATACTTGTCCATTTGCTGTTGCAAGGAATGGACTGGCACAATCAAAACTGATAGTAAAGTTTGGATTGATATACTTGCGTACCGACCGTTGAATATCTGTAAGAAGCACAGCCCATTCTAATTTACTTGTGCCTAAAAAATGCATCCAATCATGTATACCTTGCTGTAATAGATTGTCATGACGTAATGTTATCAAACGTTTGAGTATAAGGTGGATATCACACATATTCTGTCCACCCATACTCCACCCATCAAAATGTTTGCCCGGATACTTTATAGGATCACAGTAATCCTTCATTGTATCATACCAATTGTCGGCTTCGTCGTGATTGGCACCTTGCAACACATTTAGGATTTTTACACCACCATTTGCCACACCTTTACGATGTTGCATAAAGTATTCATTATTGAACTTGGTAGCATCCACAGCTTCTTGATGTGTGGTTATGCCACATGCTGCTTTTGCCTTCATGTCATGAACTACCCATGTTGGAATATCCAATGTCATTCCGTAATTAGCAATGCCATCTAACCATTTAAGTACAGCTTCACGTTTAGTTTGTGCGGCAGCTAACTTGGCTTTGTATTCCTTTACCAAGTCAACAACAACTGACTTGCCACGCTTATTGATGCGTGTCTCTTGTTTTATTACTGCCAAATCTTTAAGTTTTTGTTGTACCGGAGCACTATTTGGATCACGCCATTCTCCTTCCCACAAGCCCTTAGCGATCTGGAAGCCACCGGAATCGCCAAGCATTAGTGTATTTGGATCACGATCACGAACCATGTCTTCAGACATATCCGGCTTGGTAAGATCAAGGTTCGCATGTCCACCAGAATACAACGACCACTTATATGGGAATAGTGCTTTCTGTGCATTAAGCCAATTCATCATTTCCATATCCGATATACCTAATGGCATACGTGCCGGATCAACATAGGTACCGCCATTACGTTGTTTGCCTATGTATGTTGCATAAAATCCAGAAATGGCCGGCAAGAAAATTGCATAATCACTTTGCTTGGCTGTGAGATCATCCTGTTCCATGTGTTTATTTAGATTGAGCTGGCAAGATGTAATTATAAACAGCCAGGCCCGAATCGACTGTGATCTGTGCTGCACCATCATCACTGATCTTTACCACCTTGTCACCAACAAGATCCATGATAGAAATGAATGTTTTAATAGGCCAGGACCAAACACGTTTTAGTTGCCCAGTTACACCAGCATGGAACACAAAGTTTCCGGCATGTGTGCTATGGTCGCCAAAGTAAAACATCAAATCTCCATTTTCTGTCTTGGCTTGGAAGTTAAGTTCCTCGGCATTGGCCTGAGCTTGCATTTTCAAACGTAGGATTGAAGCAACAGCCGGTTCGAATTCTACATGCCAATTAGCACCTTTGAACTTCACTGGTTTAAGTTTTTCATTGACCATTTCTGCTGACATAAAACGATAACTATTACGGAAATCTCCAGCTGCATTAGCAAAATTGAGACTTTCAGGTCCGTTGCCATCACTGCGTTGTTTGATACTGAGCTTGGCATTTTCTCTATATTCTTGCAAGCTAAGTAGGATTTTAAGTTTGCTAAGGTTTGGCATACCAAAGGTGCCGACGAAATCTGCTACTGGTTTAGCAAACTGCCCTTCGACGATTACGCTGCGATCTTCGGCCATGCCTGAAATTAAGGTTGTTGTATCTGTACCAACGATCTTAATAAGATCAATTACACCCAGGTCAACTGTGTGTGATACTAAATCTGATAAGTGGTCTTTCATGTGTTTCTCCTTGAAAAGTTATTATACATTGTATATTTAGATTTTGCAACTAAATTGGAAATATTCTTGCCAGTGTTTGTCCAGCACGTAATGATGTAAGCTTACCGGGTTTGGTCAATTCAATCCAGGCAAACGCTCCCATGGACCATTCAAAGGTAACTGTGTACCCAAGACTTGATATTATGTCCAGCAGATGATGTTTGGGGGTATATGAATTAAATGTACGTTCAGCAAGATCTACACCATGCTCATGATCACAATTATTATAAGTCATCATTAAGGTGCCACCGGGACGTAACAATTGGAATATCTCTGTTAGATAACGTTGTATGAGTTCAAGCGGCCTATGATTGAAAAAACTATAAGCTAAACATATTCCGATTTGTTCTTTTGGCATGGATGTAAATAATGGTTCTCCCATTACTTCTGCGATCTCATGCACACGCAATCGGCGTTGATATTCGGGAGTGAATCCGGTAATCCAGGGTGACAATAATTCTTTGTTAAGATCCGCAATGTACAATGGATCATTTGCCACCATGTCTTTTATCCAATATTCGGTGCCGGGACGAATAATTAATCCCGGATATTGCCAAGCGGTCTGCATGGCGATTCGAGAATGACATACAGCATCAACTTCGGCAGGCAGCGATTGTTTCTTACGCTCTAACATTTGAGCGTTGGTTATATGTCCTGAAATATGTCCTTGTACTTCTTGCGAATATACCTCGGTGCTATTGGCAAAATATGTTGGTTCTTTTGCAACAATTATCTCATTAAGTTGTGCTATTAATCTCGATAATCCATTATAAAATTTATCACATTCATCTGTGATAATTTGTAATTGTTTGGATAGCTCATCAATATATCCATCAACTTTTATCGGCGAGTCTGATACAGTTTGTAATATCTCATTGGGTAGTTTAACAGCCGCGGCTTTTCCTGCCGCTGCATCAATACGCAACAAATGATTTCGATATGCAACTATACTACTGAGACGGGCGGATTTTTTACTCAAAATTCAAATAGATTCTGAAAAGTGTTTTCGGTATTGGTGGCGGATGCAAGATCCCACTTCAATACACTTAACAAGTTGTCGATCTTTTGATCCACAACAGTGGCTTCCATCTCAGTATCATCAAACGGCAACTCTTTAAACCACTGTGGTAGATGTTGTTCATCTGTTGGATACCCAATACTGGTCCATCCAAGCGGATTACTTCTAAGTTTGCAAACAATAGTTTTCATACCATCTATTATCTGCATACTATAATTATCTGAATTCATCCTGCGTAGATTGTTCCAATTTATAGCTGCTCGCACATGTCCAGGCATGTTGGCGCGACCTTCACGCTCTTCTTTTTTACCGTACATGGTTAGATTATTCACACGCTTGGGACTACCCTTCTCCCAACCCGGACGTTCTGAAAACTCATATTTGAATTTACGTATACGTTCTATAACTGCATCGCGTTCAGCACCACTTAGCACTGATTCCAATACTTCATATAGAAATTCTTGTATAACCTTGGGTGTGTCTGAACGCTTTAGATCCAGGCCCATGGCTTTGATCTTGCCCGGCTTACCTTTAACATCCAGCCTATGTCCTTCGAGATCATATATCAATACTGCATAACGTTTCTTGGTAATGAACAAGCCACGCTCGGCAACCAATTCACGACCGGCTCGTATAAGTTCTCCAGCAGATCTCGGACAATGGAATGCCTGTTCCATAAATGTTGGAAATCCATCATTTACCTGTTCAGCTATACTATCATATAACTGCACACACATCTCTTTACTCCAGGTCATGCGTCCTTCGGCAACCTCAGTTTTTATTGCCGGCCACGCACTGAAATAGGTACTGTCCGTATCACCATATATGATAGCTTCACCAACATGATCCTTGTGGCCAGTTATGCATTTGTTTATATGTCCGGCCATGTGCTGTGCAATAGCACGACCAGTCAGCGTTGTGCTTTGCCCAATACGCGGATCGTTAAATCTACATCCTGGATTGAGAATAGCACCATACAAACTATTTAAATTAATCTTTTTAACAAGTTGTTTCTTATCCCATAAGGCGATCTCTTTAGGATCAGTTGCTGCTTTCTTGTTGGCCTGCATGACTTGGCGTTCGGCATACCAACGTTCCAACAGTCCAGGAATAATACCACGTATTTCATGTGTGACTATGGTACCATTTGCTGTGAGCATCCAGGGTTTGTTAGAATTAAATACCATACCCCATACCTCCGGGGCAGAATGCACAGACTCTTCACCTGTTTGCCAATCTATAGTGATCTCAGTGCCTGGTTGTTGTTCCATGACTGCGGTGTATTCAAAGCTGCCAAACAATCCTTCCCATGCTGCTGCAAAGCTCGCCCCCTTGTCTATCTTGTCTGAGATATAACGGTCTGTCATTATTGGCCGCAATTGTCCAACGATAGTCTCCGGGCTCATGTTCAATGCACGGATCGCACTGGGATACAGTGAGTTGATATCAACTGCTCCGATCCATTCATGCATACCTTTTTTAGGATATGCAACATAAGCACCTGCGGCCTGTGTGTTTTCTTCCGATCCAAACCTTTTACGATTGGGCACAACCATGTTGCGTTCGTGTGCTTCATTTATAATAGCTTGTTCAGTTACTGCCACCGCCCCCATGGTTGTTTGCAGCAATACAGTATTGGCATGTGCTAGTTCATTTGCAATATCAAGGAAGCGTAGTTTTCTATCAAGTTTGTGCAGGATCAAAGTATCTTGTCTGTTGTATTCAATAAACTTTCGAAAATCTTTATTGTACAGTTGATCCAGTGTCCCTTCGTACTGTGTTTTACGTTCGCCAAGTTCATATTCAGCAATGGCATCTAAGCTATAGCTGTGTCGTTCTTCGTAAGTGTACTTGCGATACAATTGCATATAGTCCATATGCACACGACCAACCAAATCGTATGTTTGATGTTCAGCACCAAAACGTTCAAAGGTACGTTGTTTAGGATGTTGTCCCCACAAACAGAATCTGCGTGTATCATCCTTGCTCAACACACGGGTGATACGATTCACGGTGTATGGAATATCATAACCTTCTGAGTTCCACCCACTTAGCACATCTGCATCTTCGATGAGATCAAGGAAAGCATTCAGCATATCCTCCTCACGATCAAAGATCATGGTGTTATCAAATTCTCTAACAATATCTTCAGCAGTGGCACGACTCATGTGTTGTGGAGGCACAGCCAGGGTAACAATCTGATCGATCCAAGATAGATATACCGATATGGCTGTAACCGGATTAAACGGATCAGTAGTTGGTGAGAATCCACGTTCTAAGTCAAATGCAACTTCAATGTCAAAAAATGCAACATTAAGTTCTGGTGCATCTTGTCCCTTGTAGTTCTCTTCCAAGCAACGGAAGATGGGATTGATATCACCTTCATACACAGGTTTGCCTGAGTTCATGCGTAGTTCTTTATAGAACTCTTTGCTGTTTCTACTGCTGAATCGAGCCACCGGAGAATTGTAAATGGAACGGAATTTACCTCGTGGATCATCGTAATAGAACACAAAGTTAGCTGGATATTCTTGATATATCCGTTCACCATTACGGCGTTCAACTACGTGTATGCGATCTTTCTCTTTATCGAAGAGACAATCAATATAACTCAAATTATTTTCCTTTAAAAACTATTATACTATACTCAACGTATTAAGTCAACTATTTGATCTATTGATTCGAGATTTTGTTGTTGACATTGATTAAAAAACTTTGCAGTTAATACATGGTTTTGATTATGTTGACAACTGTCCTGAGTTGCTATTAGCAATTGATCTATATTGATTTGATTTAAATAATCAATTAGATTAATAATACTTGTTGCTCTTGAAATATTGCCTGGATCCGAATCCCACAAAATATCAAACCCATAGTCAAATTCAAATCCCAAATTTGTTAATGTTTTATAAGTTTCAAATTGACCAACTGGTATAAATGCAGTACCGCCTAAAATACATTTCAGTGTCTTTTCAGTAATAAAGGGTCCGGGATAGATGTAAGATGAGATTGCATCCGACATATAACTGTAATGGAAACTTTCGTTGGTAAAATGTATTGCACAATCTTGATATAACGGTTGCCAAGGATTACCCGTCATGCCTTGGTTATTATCCCGTATATTTTCAAATGTATCGATAGTTATTTCTTGTCCAAGATACCGAGTTTGAAATAACTGTGTGAGTTGATCCAATACAGTATTGCCAGTTAACTGCCATCCATGTACACTTTTTTCGTCCAACCAATCATGTAGTACAATAAGAGATGACTCTCGAGCCGATTCTAACAGTTTTGTAGTCACCCATATCTTACTTTGAGTTATTCTATTACATACAGCACTAAACTTATATTTAGGTTGTGTTTTTTCTTGTATACCAAACCAATTTTGCATTTGTTGTAGTTGGTAATGCCAATAAAAGAATGGCATAAAATGCACACCGGGAATATCTAAATCATAATGATTACCATCAAACAGTACAAAAATTGGACCAGTTACTTGTTGTTGTTTAAGCCATGCTATATCCACTGCTTCTAGATGAAAGCTTACTATATAATAATCATATCCAGATGGTAACTTTTGAGTTGGCCATGCTTGAAATAAAGCAAAGTAAATGTTTTTATCTGGTAGTTGTTTAATCCATTCGTAGCCGGGATATACAGATATATTTTTCTGTACTCCCTGACAGGGTCTTGGAACCAGCATCTTACGCATTGTGAACTATATTACAACGTTTTGCCAACTGTGGTCAAGATTGTTTCCAGCAGTTCGTGATCAGATTGTTCGCGTCCAAACTCACTCTTATGTGCCAATTTTATAGCTTTTTTTAGCACACCGGGTTTGATTTCCATTTCTTCTGCGATTGATTTTATGGTATCACTAAGCCCACCAGTGAGTGTTTCAATTTCGTGCATGACCGCCATACCCTCGTTGATAATCTGGGTGAGTTTCAATTTCTCTTCTTGGCTGAATACTTTTGCTGACATGTGTTTCTCCTTAAAGATATATTATAGCTTATATTTTGATAGATAGCAAGAGAAAAAGAAATCTCCCTGTTCAAATATGCAAGTAGCGAATTTACATATTTAGGCCAGGGAGAACGCCTACACCAAACGGTAACTTAATACCGGTCCTAAGGTGATTCTTATAGTGATGTTTTGCTATGATAATCCTGCAAAGATTTCTTATCCCAAGGGCTGATGCCATTACGTAGTGCGTCACCCTCGATCCGACGCATAGAAATATAGTTTGTGATATCCTCATGGTCCATTTCGTCGTATGGGGTGAAGTCAGCGTCGATGGTCAAGCCAGATGTTGTGAGTATAATATTGTGCCAAATCTTGCGATTCTCGCCGGGTTCAATTTCGTATTCCGGCCAGTATTGGAATTCTTCCATCACACCTTTTTAGTTGTAGGATTTAATTCTTTTGTTTTCTTAAGAGCTTTTCCGGCTAAGTTATGTACTTTACCTTTAGGATCTTTGTTAGGATCAACTGGTGTCCACGGTCCTTCTTCTTTCCAACTTGTTAGTTCCTTTTGTAAGTCGTCAACTGAACGTGCTTCTGCCATGCCTTGCTCTTTAATCTTAAGATTCTTGGTTAATTCATTGCTTGATCCTCCCATCATGTTCTTGAAGGATGCGTCGGCATCTTGATTCTTGACTGGTTTAACCATCTCACTATCCGGCACCGGATGCTTTCTTAAGAAGTCCCTGGTAGGATTTCTAGTTTTAGATGCTTCTGCCATGCCTCGCTCGTTGCGATTTAAATATGACGATAATAATTTACGGGCAAAAAAGCGGTGTTCTTCTGCGTTCTCTTCATACTGCCCTGCCATGGCTTGTAAATGGTCTATCTTAGGTAAATTTTCATCTGTTGGCTGCATCATTGATTTTCTTGCTGCCGAATCATACTTTTGCATCTCTCTCTCTGCTGAGTCCAGATGTTTTTTTAGTTCACGATACAGTTCAGGATCTTTTTGTACCAACGCCAGAACATCTTCGCGTGATTCATACTTGTCTAATTTCCTAATTGCTAATTTTATTGCGTTGTTTGTTATTGAACCACCTGACACCCCTTCCGACATACCTTGCTCTCTCATCATCCCCCGGGGAGTACGGCTGTCTTCACGATCTCGCTCGCTTTTTGATATATTTTTGCCAAAGTTTGGCTTGCTAGGAACTACGCCTCGAGCTCGTGCTTTTTCAAGCTTGGCAACTAGCTTGTCTTGATCTTTAGTGGTCCAATGGTCAGGATGATAATACTCATCACCTGGTTCGGCAACTTTACGCTGTTTGTAATTACCCATTCCTTCGCTCTTAGCAAGGCGATCAATCTCGTTGAAATCCTGCTGTGCCTGATCGACATAATTTTGAAGGTTTGATTTGTCTAACCGGGCTTCCGATTGTTTCATCATCTCAATAGTTTTTGGGCTCAAGTATGCGGGCAGCGAAGGTTCAGCTGTGCCCGAGCGTCCCGACATACCCGGCTCAGATTGTTTAATCGCATTATGGAAAAATCTTAAGTCTTTTTTCTCCGCAGGCAGAGCTGGACCGTTGTCACCATTTTCTAAAGCGTCATAAAATATTTCATCTAATAGCCCACTTGCCTCTGCTATCGCTGCTGGATCATTCATATTAATTAAAGATGTGGAATTGGCATTGTTAAAATATTCTACAACTCGACGACCAGCATCGCTTAGTGCGCGGTACTCCTTTATCATTGTGACCCAGGCCGGATCTGCACCAGGAACTTTGCGAGCGGTGCGCATACGTGCTTGAGCTTCATCTACTCCACCCGGGCGATAGTTAGCACGAACACGTCCAGCTTGATAGTTTTTTAGATTCTGGTCGGCTGTTGCGACGGTTGCTGCTTGATTTTGTTTACGCTGTTCTCGTTCGGCTTGTAGCATTGCCAAATGTTCTCGTGATGATCCTTTATCTCCGGACGCTTCCGACACTCGCTTAGCCTGACCTATTACTGCTTTACCTTGAGTATTGGCCGAAATACCTTTAAATCGAGATGTTGAAGGATCACCGGGACCACCAATATGTTTACTACCACCGAGACGTTCGGCCTTGCGTGGTTTTCTAAAAGGAACTTGAGTTATCTTGCCACCACCAGCTATAAAGTCAGACATTTCATCTTCCGCCACACCTTGCTCTAAGTACACCGCATCAGTTCTACGAGGGTTATTCATTTTCCGAAGATAGTCAGCAACTATTTTGCAACCTTCTGGACCTTGGGCAACATAAGCCGCAATTTTATCGCCAGTTGCTCTGTCTAAAAATTGTTCTTTGGCAATTTGCTCTCCAGTTTTACCCTGAAACATTTGAGCAACTTGTTCTGGAGTTGTAGGCGTAGTTGGCATCGGTGCACCACGATTCATATAATCTCCTGCGCCTTCAGCCACACCTTTTTCACTTTGTAAATAATCCCAAACAGTTACCAAGTAATCTTCAGCTAACGAAATCTTTTCTTGACACCATTCCGGCAGATTATCACCATCTTTTATGGTGTTTGCTAATCCTTTGGTGGCTCTATGTATTGTACGCAGACTATTGTAAGCCATGCCTGATTCATCATTGTATTCATCATTGTTGCCTTCCGACACAGCTTGCTGACCAGATGATCCAGGTTTATTATATGTTTGTTCATACTCTAGTTTGGCAATTCTATAATATCCGGTATCACCGTCTTTGACCAAATAATCACCCGGCTTGAGCACCATTGATTCACCCCAGGGTGCTGTGAAATTAACCACTTGTTGTCCTGTGTATGCGGCTACCATTCTAGGACCCTGCTCAGGGTATACTATACCACCTACATTCCCGTCATATAGTTTTCCAAATTTTGCGCCCCGTACAACATAATTTTCACCACTTGGGCCACTCATTACTACATCTCCCTTTAAGGCTACATTCTTTGTTTCAGGGTTGTCTGCTGTGTCAGTAGAAGTTATTGTTTTAATCAATTCACCGTCTTGGTCAGATAATCTATATGACATAGGAGTCATCGGTGTGCCGGGGGGAATAAAATTATATTTTAATATTTTTTTCCTGGTGGGTAAAAATTTCATTTGATCGGCAATTTGATTGATATCAACTGCATTTTTTGTTATTGAGCCTGCCGGCACCTCTTGCTCGCCTAGTGGAACATGCACAGCAATCACTTCCTGACCGGCACGATTTTTGCCTTCTTTTCTAACGTTAGCTTGGCCGTACTTGTTCACAGCAGCTTCGTAGCTCATGCTGGTTTGTTTCCAACGCCGGGTACCTGGATCTTCCGTTTTGCCATTGATGGTAGATGTTTCATCCACATTCCAATCAACTTCTCCTGTTTGATATCGTAACTCACGAATTTTCCCTAATAATTCTTGTACTTCTTGCTGACTCTTTATTTTGACTGGATATGTTTTACCTTGGAATTTAAATTGTGGTTGATCTAAAGATGCAGCCTTCAAATGAGCAGAGGCAAACTCTAATGCTTCTTCTTTTGTTCCAAATAATTTTTGTGCTAACCAGTTTAACCCCTTGTATGTTAAAAATCCACCTAATGCAACCGCGGCACCGGCCACCGCTCCGGCACCCAATGCTGGAAGAAACAATGCTGTACTGCCGCTTGCACCCGTTGCTGCTCCTGCTGCTGCTCCTGCCCCTGCAAATGGCGATGCCACCGCACCAAGCATGGCACTATCTGCAGACCGGCCAAGAGAAGTTTTAGCACCTCGTAGTTTATCACCAATAGGACTGTCCGGAAACATAGCTTCATTGGTTTGATACTGTTGTAGCAATGCTTGAGCACGGTCTTTACTGATCATTGGCCTTGGGTGTGTACCATCAATGACGCTTTGTAAGTATTCTTTGCTATATCCTGCTGATGCCTTTGTCCCTGGATCGGGTGCTGAGACAGCTTGTTGCTTGCCTTGTGCCCGTTGTTGTAATTCTGCCTTGGCATCATCTGCACTGACCATACTCTTCCCACCTTGTGCTGCCGCTTGCAGATAATCAGTATTATAATAACTGAGATCACGAGCATTTGCAGCATTAGAACCCATGGCACCCATTCCGATCAAGGCTGCTCCGGCCAAATTACTTTTCCAACCTTCATCCACTTCACGACCACCTTCGACTGATCCGACCTTGGCACCGGCAGCCATCCGAGCATCCACAGCATCTAATACATCATTTATCCAATTGATATCTCCAAATGATGCCAGAGCTTGATTTTGCTGCCTGGAACTGGCCAATGCTTTCCATCTTGATACTAAATGATTAGCTTGATAATACTTGATGGGCAATAATTCATTACCCACTTCAAGATCGATATCAGTATGGTCTCTCACAGCAGTGGCCAACTGTTTTAATACTGCCATGCCATTTTCTTGAGGATTATTTTCAAACAGATTTGATACTAACATTTTGTTATCTCTCTTCCAAGTAATCAGCTGATTCTAATGATTGTCGCTGCCGTGATTTGAACATTTCTAACGCCATTTCAGCTTGTGCCATATCAGCAAAGTGCGATGGCATTGCTTTTGCTCCATGACGGATATGAAATCCTTCATGCTCATTACCATGTATCTCACATATACGACCATCTTCTAATGCCATGGACTTGACTGGATGTGATTCAGGCAAGGTGGGATTGATAACCGCTGTATGAACATCAGTTGGCGCAGGAGTTTCTTCTTCTGTGGGATCCTCTGTTGCAACTATTTTAATGGTGAGATCTTTATCTTTCTTCTTGCTAGATATATCTTTGGGATCGGCTTTGTTAGCAAGTTCTCCATCTTTCTTTCTGTTGATCTCATCTTCGATTTGACCAAGATAATCAGTCAACCCTTTTTTTACTGTGCTCAACACATCTTCTGCCATCTCTGCACTTTCACCAACTTCGTATCCGGCCATTGGATGTTCGGGATCTGTTCGGGCAGTCAACACAGTACTAATGTTCTTTGGTTTGAACAATGCTGGCAATTCCGGCACACCTCTTTGCTGTGCATCCAGTCCAGACTTCACAGTTTCCGGACTAATAGATGCTTCCAGCATGGACATACGTTCTAGTATACTGCGGATATCATCACTCATATTATGCCCTTGCATCCTTAAGGAAACT
>Ga0114969_10000142_pt1 | contig 58539 bp, 49 predicted proteins | sample M_130807_MF_Meta_FD_87316 | JGI IMG/M metagenome (GOLD analysis project Ga0114969, IMG submission 87316) | Freshwater microbial communities from Lake Montjoie, Canada to study carbon cycling - M_130807_MF_MetaG | ecosystem: Environmental > Aquatic > Freshwater > Lake | place: Lake Montjoie... | reverse complement strand
TTGGTTCCAACCCATTGTGCATTAATAGTTGTGCTAACGGCAATAGCCGATAGGCATAAAATAAAATTTTTCATTGAAAGACGTGTTTAGTTATAAATTCGGCGCGTAAATAAATACGGGGGCGGTAAAAGTAATATTTATTTTCAATAGCGTCCTAAACGTTTTTAAAAAGAAAAAAAATAAGAGAAAGAATTTAAGTATCTCAAATTACCTTTGAGTTGCATAACAAAAAACTTTCTCTTGTGAAATATAACGTTGTTTTCTCAAATCATATCAAAATTAGACCGCCAAAAATTCTCAAAACTTGTAAAAGAGAAGCAGAGCGATAAACATCAAAAGGGATATAACAGTTGGACGCACTTGGTGTCGATGCTATTTTGCCAGTTTGCAAAAAGCCAATCGGTGCGTGACATTAGCAACGGCCTGCGTTCTGCTACAGGCAACCTAAATCACCTGGGTATTGACCGTGCGCCCTCCAAGTCCACCATCAGTTATCAGAACAAACATCGCAACTGGGAACTCTTTCGAGAGTACTATTATCACTTGCTGGAAAGTTTAGGACAGCAAGCTCAGTTCAAGCAGGTAAAATTCAAAATAAAATCAAAAATATTTCTATTGGATGCCACCACCGTAAGCTTGTGTTTGAGCTTGTTTGATTGGGCGAAATACAAAACTGCAAAAGGCGCGGTTAAAATGCATACACTGCTTGATTTTGATGGTAATCTACCTACTTACGTGAACATCACAGATGGCAAAACAGCCGATAATAAAGGCGCTTATAATATTCCTTTAATCAAAGGAAGCGTGGTTGTAGCCGACCGTTTTTACAACGACTTCACTCTGCTAAACGTTTGGGACAGCAATCGTGTTTACTTTGTAATTCGCCATAAAGAAAACCTACAATACACCGTGATTAAAGAAAATGAACTTCCTGAAAACAGGCATCAGCATATTCTTACCGACGAAATCATCGAACTCAAAAACACATCGTCAAAAGAAAAATATTCTGGCAAATTGCGCAGGGTAAAAATTTCCGTTTGACCCCCATGATCTTGTGTCTGTATGATTGTTTTCGTTTATAGGATTTGAAAGTGAACTACTGGATTCTATGTAGTTTGAAGTTGGCGGAGAATAACTACCACTAACTCTATTAGCCTCACTTGAACTTGAGATTTCCGAGCAACTTCCAAGTATAAACAAACTCATAGTTGACAATAATAATCTTACTCTCATAATTAAATTTAAAAAAAACACCCTCAACGAGAAAGCTTAATGATACTACATTTTACCTATATCACTTACGAACAGAACGATTCTAATGTTGCAATAAATGCTGCAGAAAATTAAGATAAAATAGCTTTGACGGTTCTTTCGCATTAATATTTCGTGAATATAAATAATCCTAATTCAACTTTGAATATACTGAATACATTACAATTGACTTCGGAAAGCGGTGATGTTTGGTGGTCATCTTGAAAGTTTCGTTTGTTGGGACTTACAAGGAAGTTTAATACATTTTTATGCCGAAATAATGCGACAGAAGCTGAGATAGAGCCAATAATCACTTTTCTAGAGTCAACAAATCCTCGATACGCCTCAATTCATATCGATTAAGATCAATTTTCATCGATTTCAATCGATTAACCGCACACGAAATTTCAAGGGAAATAACGACTTTTTTTGGCGGCGGCTTTAACCCGAATTCGAGTTATTTAATAGGAAAACCGTTTTGATTTATGAAGTCACCAAGGAATTCACATCATCTAATACATCGTTATCAAAATCTTGTAAATACACCTCAGTAGTACTGTAGTTTTCATGCCCTAAGGCATCACCGATTTTATCTGTACTAACGCCCAACTTCCTTGCCGCACTTGCCCAACTGTGGCGAGCTACGTATGAAGTTAAAGAATGATCCACGCCACACTGCTCCCCTAGTTTCTTTAAGTGCTTGTTAAAAACATGCAATGCCTGGTCGCTAACTTTAGTAACCGCGATAGGATCGAGTGCAATTTCTTTCGTTAAAATTGGAAACACAAAATCATCAGGCTTCTTCTTAATGGTATAATAGCCAAGAATTTCTAAAGCTTCATTGGTTAGCTTCACATCAAACTGTTTATTTGTTTTACTTCTAACATAGCGAAGTCTCCCCTTTGCAATTTGACTCATTTTCAATTTTGCGAGATCAATAAAATTCATCCCCTGCATGTTAAACATGAATAAAAAGCAATTTCTATCGTGCCAATATGGATCATTTGGCTTCATCTCTTTTTTGCGAATAACATCGATTACCTCTTTAGAAATCGCTCGTTTTGCTGTTTTTTGCGACGGTATTTTAAAATTATCGAAAGGTTTGTGGCTACTTATCAATATCTTTTCACTCTCCATTTGTGCTTTATTCATTATAGCGCGCAGTGCCCGTAATCTTGCAGAAATAGAATTTTTTGATTGCCCCTTGTTCAAGCAATCGGCTTTGTAGCGTTCTAAAAAAGAAACATCTATATCTATAAGCAATATGTCGGCGGCTTTGTTAAATCGTTTTATTGAACTTATAGCATCTTGATACCAAACAGATGTTTTGAACTTACCGCCCTCGATGGCTCTATCTACAATGATTTTACCAAAAACACCCAAATACGAAGATGGTTCTATCGGCTCATCTTCCTTTTTAGAAAGCAGATATTCCACATCTTTCTTTAGGTCGTTGATGGACATTCGTGCAATTTTCTTGGGATTATCCACTAAATAAGATTGAACCAAAGACAGCTTAGCACGCAAAGCAACCGTCATTTGCTTGGCTTGTTGGATTTTTCGGATTTCACCTGATTTTTCGTTCCACTGATCTTTCGCTAGAAATATTTGCAAAGGGATCAATCGAAAAGAGTTTTCATGGGTCAAACGAAATGTGAGCGGAAATAGTCCACTTTTTAAAATTCGTCTATCGTCTAAATGGAGAGAAATTTTAGCCATATTTTTTTATCTGTTGAATTTTAAATTTACGCAAAATTTGCAATGAATTTGCAATGTTTTTTTGTAATTTCAAATTTCGATAAAATTCGCAAAATTTTCAACTACTTGATTACGTGTTTTTTACAGAGTTTTTTGAAACCATTAAAAACCATTAGAAACCATATTTTTCTGCCTTACAAGCAGAGGGTCATAGGTTCGAATCCTATAGCTCCCACAAAAACCCCTCAATTTAATTGAGGGGTTTTTATTTTACGTTTGTTCGTTTTCAATTTAAACCACTATTTTAGTGCCCCAACATCACTTCATGATTATGGCAACAAAAGCCAATATTTTTATAGGTATTAAAAAAACGCACAATGCTTTTTAATTCTGTAGACTACCTGTTTTTTTTTATTGCCGTTACAATTGTCTTTTTAAGCACACCTTCAAAATACAAATGGATCCCTCTACTTTTAGCTAGTATTTATTTCTATTCATGCTGGCGATTTGACTACCTACTATTATTGCTGGCAACCATTTTGATCAGCTACCTATGTAGCACAGGTATGGAATCCACTAATTCGATTAATAGAAGGAAATTTCTTTTCACAATAGGTCTGGCGTGTAATTTTGGTCAATTGTTCATTTTTAAGTATTACGATTTTACCATTGACAATATAAATACTGCATTGACAGGACTCAATATTTTTCAACATTTTCCCTACCTAAAATGGGCTTTACCAATTGGCATTTCGTTTCATGTATTTCAAATTACAGGCTACCTTATTGATGTATATAAAGGGGAGTTAAAAGCTGAAAAACACCTAGGGATTTTCGCTCTATTTGTTTGCTTTTTCCCGCAACTCGTTGCTGGTCCGATTGAAAAAGGAAATCACCTTTTACCTCAACTTAAAACCCATCCTGGCGTTCAAACGCAAGATATAACATATGGCTTACAATTGATGCTTTGGGGCGCTATTCAAAAAATAGTAATCGCTGATAATCTGGCAACTTATGTCAATACCGTTTTTAATGACCTAACACAATATTCCTTTTTCCCCATTGTAATAGCCACTTTCTTTTTCACAATACAAGTATATTGTGATTTCGCTGGATATAGTTTAATGGCAAAGGGAACTGCCAGGGTTATGGGATATGAGTTGGTAAGTAATTTTAACAAACCATTTTTCAGTAAAAGTTTAACCGAATTTTGGAGAAAGTGGCACATATCACTCACCACATGGTTCACCAATTATATATACACGCCCATTGTAATTAACATGCGAGATGCCGGAAAATGGGCTCCAATACTAGGCGTTATGTTAATTTTCACACTAAGTGGTTTATGGCACGGCGCCAGTTGGGCTTTTATTTGTTATGGATTTGTTCACGGAATTTACCTTTCCGTAGAAATCTTAACCAAGAAAAAAAGAAAACAACTCAAAAACAAAACCAACGCCCACCTTTTCAATTTCTTAGCAACAGGAATTACATTTTCCTTCGTCGCTCTCGCTTTCATCTTGTTTAGAGCGAAGGATTTTGGTCAAGCAATGAGTGCTTTCAAAACCATCTTCACACTAAATATCAAAGGACTTTCTATCAATGTTAATTATGACATTGGGCCAAAAGGATTATTTATTGACTTCATGTTAATAATCCTGTTGATTGCATTGGAATGGCTTGACATCCGTCAATCAATTTATGCCCGCTTCTATAGGTCTTCTAAATCTGTAAGATGGCCCGTATACTTATTTGCAATTTGGCTGATCATACTTTTTGGAAATATGCAACATCAACAATTCATCTATTTTCAATTTTGAAAAAAGAAACGCTATATAAAATATTGATTTTTACACTATTGACCTATGGATCAATAGTATTGTACCGCATTTACCTTGAACAAAAAAATATTGCACCACGCTTATCTGACAGCGGTTCTTTTGACGTAAAAATGTGGCACTTAAAGCACACTCAGGTTAAAGAAATTGACATCCTAGGCATAGGAAGTTCCCTTACATATTTTGACCTAAACACTTCCGTTCTGCTGAAATCGATACCGCCAGATCTTCATTACTACAATTTTGCATCATGGCATTTCACAGTTCGAGACATTGACCGGATTTCGCAATTTATAGGAGATTATATTCAGCCAAAGGTATTACTTTGGATAGACAGTCAATCATTGTATACTACGGAAGCAATTGACGAAGAAAAAAATATTCCATCTTCAGTTGAATTGGACCTCTACTTTACCGGCATTTTCAGCGAATACTCCTATCTGAAAGGAGGGAATCTTGATGGCTTAATCAAATACACCAAATGGATGAATGAAGAATTAAAGAAAAAAGACAAAAAACTGGGCAATCAATCATTAGATATGAATGGCGGCACTTATATTGTTGATCATCGAAAACTATCTTCCGGAAAAGAGTACAATAACGACGGGAGGTCGTACACATATCTGGAAAAAGTGTGCTCATATTTTAAGCGCAAAAACATAACCATTTTATATGTAAATATGCCATCCCCAAATCAAAAATACCACGACAAGACCACTGCATCATATATAAAAGCACATGACTTACGGGTGAGTAACATCATCAAAAAAAACGGACACCTTTTCTGCTCTAAAGAACAAGTAGGAAACATTCCCGATTCACTTTACGCCGACAATGGTCACTTAAACAAATGCGGAGGAGAGTGGTTTACAAAGAAAATAATGGCTTTTCCTAGTTTTAAAAACGCTATATCCCATTTAAGCCAGCATTGACCCCTTGCTTGCTTTGGCAATTGACGGCAACAAAGATGTGGCTGACACCCTTGATTCTTTGTGATTCTCAATTTCAAAAGTTACTTTTATTATCTAACATTTCAATTTTCCATCTATTAATGAAAGACTTTGCTCAGCTAAAAAAGAATTTAAAGAAGGATTTCTCAAAACTGAAGACCATTAAAATAGCAGTGCTCGGAGACAGTGCAACTCAGTTTTTAATTCAAGCATTGCGTGGAACAGCATTCGACGAAGGATTAAATTTAGACATATGGGAAGCCGACTTCAATCAAATTGAAAGACAAATTTTCGACCCCAATTCTGAACTGTATTCTTTTGCACCCGAAATCATCCTTGTATTTCAATCGGCACATAAACTGCTTGGAAAATACAATAAATACAAAGTAGAGCAACACCATTTGCTAGCAGCCAATGAACTCGAAATCATTCAAAACAGTTTTTCTGTTCTCACGCAAAAACTCAATGCAAAAATAATATACTATAATTACACTGAAATTGAAGATGCTGTTTTTGGAAATTTCGCCAACAAAACAGAATCGTCTTTTTTGTTTCAACTTAGAAAATTGAATTACGAGTTGATGCTTTATGCAGCCAAAACCAACAATCTTTATTTGTGTGACATCTCCTCTATTCAAAACAGCTTGGGGAAAAAATTCTTTTTTCAAAGTGCTATATACATCAATACAGAAATGGTTTTGAGTATTGATGCACTTCCAATAGTTGCAGCGAAAACAATAGCGATCATTTCAGCATTAGAGGGCAAATTTAAAAAATGTCTCATTGTTGATTTAGACAACACAATGTGGGGGGGAATCATTGGTGACGATGGCTTAGAAAACATACAAATTGGAGCATTGGGAATAGGAAAAGCTTTTTCTGAATTTCAATATTGGATTAAAAAATTAAAACAGAGAGGAATTATCATAGCTGTGTGTAGCAAAAACACTGAGTCGGTGGCCAAAGAACCTTTTGAAAAACATCCCGACATGGTGCTGCGTCTCGAAGACATTGCTGTTTTTGTTGCCAATTGGGAAAATAAAGCCGACAATATCCGTCAAATTCAAAAAATATTGAACATTGGTTTTGACTCCATGGTGTTTCTCGACGACAATCCATTTGAAAGAAACATCGTTAGAGAAAACATTCCTCAAATCTGTGTCCCTGAACTTCCTGAGGATCCAGCAGAATATTTGGAATATCTCTATGCCTTAAACCTTTTTGAAACCACTTCTTTCTCCAAAGAAGACACTGAAAGAACACAGTTGTATCAGGTACAGGCGCAAAGAAGCCGAGTGCAACAAAACTTCACCAATGAAGATGATTTTCTGAAAAGCTTAAACATGTTATCATTGGTTGAATCCTTTAATAAATTCAATACACCTAGAGTATCACAGCTTTCTCAGCGTTCGAATCAATTCAATCTGCGCACCGTGCGTTACGACGACGCGGATATCGAAAAATTGGCGAATTCTCAAGATCACTTCACTTTTTCATTTACTTTAGACGACAAGTTTGGAGACAATGGATTGATTTGTGTTGTCATTCTACGTAAAGAAAACGCAAGTACCTTGTTCATTGATTCATGGTTTATGAGCTGCCGAGTATTGAAACGTGGAATGGAAAATTTTGTGCTGAATACCCTTGTTGCTTTTGCAAAAAACAAAGACTTTTCGTCTATCATTGGAGAATATCTGCCCACCGCAAAAAATGAAATGGTCAAAGAACATTATGCCAACTTGGGCTTCACAGAAAGAACAGTACTTTGGTATTTAGATGTACCTGCATACGAAACAAAAAAGAATTTTATACGCACCAAATAAACTAGCAATGGAAAGAAGTGAAATTACCCAAAAGATACAAGCCATCTTTGTCGATACTCTCGATAATGAAGACATCATAATCACAGAGAAATCAAATGCAAATGACGTTGAAGAATGGGATTCTTTGACACACATACAACTCGTAGTGGCTATTGAAAAGGCATTCAAAATACGTTTTACATCTAAAGAAATCCAAAGCTGGGCGAACGTTGGCGAAATGATTTCCTGTATGCAAGAAAAAGGAATATGATTTTTATTGAAGGAGGAAAATACGAAGAACGATTTACGGTGTCCGAGCATACACACGCGAACTTCGCTGCCTTGTTTAAGGACAATAATCCACTGCATTGTAATGAAGCATTTGCCATCTCAAAAGGATTTAAAGGCAAAGTTATGCACGGCAATATTTTGAACGGTTTCCTTTCTTATTTTATTGGCGAATGCTTACCAACAAAGAATGTCATTATTCACTCTCAAGAAATACAATTCAAAAACCCTGTTTACCTCAATGATGAATTACAGTTTACGGCCGTAATCATCGGCATCTACGAATCAGTGAATGCAGTTGAATTCAAATACGATTTCAAAACAGCAGGTAAAACAGTTGCAAAAGGAAAAATTCAAATAGGCTTACTCTTATGAATATACTCATTACAGGAGGTGCATCCGGACTTGGAGAAGCGATCACCAAAAAGTTGGCAGAAGACGTAAACAATAACATTTTTTTCACATACAGCAAGTCTGCCGTAAAGGCCAAAAAAATTGAAACCGAGTACCCGAATACCAAAGCAATGGAATGTGATTTCAGCAAGGCTGATCAAATACAGGCACTTACTTTGGCAATGTCTGAATTCAACTTAGACATTCTGATCAACAACGCTTACAACGGTGAATTCATTAAGTCGCATTTTCAAAAAACACCAAAGGATGACTTCTTCCTTGATTTTAAAAACAATATACTACCAGTCATTGAAATCACCCAAGCGGCAATCCTTTCCTTTCGCAAAAAGAAAAGCGGAAAAATAATTACTATCCTTAGTGCTGCGCTGGTCAATACACCACCGATTGGATCTTCTGTCTATGTTGCCAATAAAGCATACTTAGAAAAACTAACCAAGGTATGGGCGATTGAAAACATAAAATTCAACATTAGCTCCAACTCGATCTCTCCTTCGTTCATGCGCACTGCGCTAAATGCACAAACAGATGAAAGGATGATAGAACAAATCAAGGAAAGCCATCCCTTACAAACACTTCTCACCATTGCAGAAGTCGCCAACAGCGTTTCTTTCCTATGCTCAGCAAGTGTTCAAATCAACGGCGTCGACCTTCTAATGAACGCAGGACTGAACATTAAAAACTAAATCCACAACGCAAAAAAAGATTTCGTCAATTGCGAACTAAAACTTACACGAAAATCCAGCAGTAATCAACTCTTTAAATTGTACTCGCGGACCGCTCGCATCAATCACTCCATCGTTGTTTCTATCCACAGCAATTTTGATATCATCGTCGTAAATTAAATTGGTTCCAAGGGTAGCTGAAATAAACTTATTCACTTTCATTACAACAAGCAAATCCCAGTTTACATCGATGTTTTGGGGATTGCGCAAGTAATTTGAAAACAAATCCAATTGGGTTTTTAAAGTCACATTTTTCATTATTTCATGCTTGTATGAAACGCGTGCGTATGCACCAAATTCACTTCTGATATTTTTCCCTTGTTGCAGCATTATTGTTCCTGCTCCATCATACTCCGCTGCTCGAACACCAAATGCACCTGCATTGGCCAATGCTTGATCATACACCAAAGTTATTTTTGAAGTCAACGGCGCAACAAAAAGCGACAAAGAGGAATTTACTTCGCTCTCTATACCCACCGCACTCAGCACGTAGGCAGGTGCCAATAAATTTGAAATGCGCACCGCCTCAGTACCATAATTGTAACCTGGAGTCATTTGTGTTTTAAAATTGACCAAAGCCGAAAAATAGTACTTACCCGAAATTTGCTTTCCAAACTTCGACAACAAATCTACCTTATCATCTGTTTTTCTCCAACCTTGCGCATTGCCTTGCTGTAGTATGCCATAACCAAGGTCTAAGTAGTTTTCCCAAAAAGAATTTTTCATTTTTTTGTGCGCAAAGACACTTAGCAAACCATTGATCGACAACGAATTTTGTCCACCGGCAGCCCAATTCGTTAAACTCACTTGTGAGAGTCCAACATTTACGATACAGCCTTTTTTCCAGCCCAATAAAGTATCGGCGTTCTTAGCTCTCAAAGCGGCTTCAGCTTCTGTTGTTTGCGCTTTCATAGCAGCGACTGACAGCGCCATCGTCAGCGCTAAAAATATTTTATTCATCTCCACAGTTTAAAATTGTCATTTTACTTCTTCAATAAATCACGAATTTCCGTCAATAGCATTTCTTCTTTGCTAGCAGCAGGAGCGATAGGAGCAGCAGCTGCCGCTTCATTTCTTTTTTTGGCTCTATTCATTTCTCTAATGATCATAAACAGAACGAAGGCAACAATTATAAAATTAATCACATTCGATAAAAACACACCGTACTTCACAGAACCAAAAGCTGTCAAATCCTCAATTTTACTCAAATGCGCCGCCTCCAGGGCTGACTTGAGCAAAAGCGGTGTAATAATATCATCGATCAATGACGAAACAATTTTGCCAAAGGCACCGCCAATCACAACCCCAATAGCCAAATCGATCACGTTGCCACGCATGGCAAATTCTTTAAATTCCTTTGTAAGTCCCATTGCTCAAATTTTAATTTGTGAGTGGTGAATGTCCATAAAAAATAAATATTTTCAAATTCAATTCGACAAGCTGTCGAAAAACTCCGATCACTCGCCATTCATCGCTGAGCTAAAGAACAACAGCAAATTATGTGCGATGCGAGCCTTGAAATAAACAATGCGCTTTTAACATCTTCTACAAGAGATGTGCGTTTTCAGTCGGCAATAAATATATTTTAGTAATTGAAATTATTCACACAATGCACACGTTGCACATATTATAAAACAAAAACTATGTTGTCATTCTCTCTACTTCAAGCCACAGGCGTTGCCGCCGCAATCACTCCGCCAGTTGAAAAGGCAGCAGAGTCAGTGGACTTACTCGATGTGATCGTTAAAGGTGGAGTCATCATGATTCCCATCGCCATTTTGTCGATTGTAACGATATATATTTTTGTAGAACGCTTTTTGTACATCAAACGTCAAGTATCGGCCGACAATACTTTCATGAACACCATTCAAGACTTTATTAGAAATGGCAACATTGAATCGGCACTGACCTTTTGTAAAAGCTCCACTAAACCTGTAGCGCGCATGATAGAAAAAGGTATTACTCGCATTGGAATGCCCATCAAAGAAATTGAAGAATCGGTTGAAATTGTTGGGAAATTTGAAGTGTACAAAATGGAAAAAAACGTGCACATGCTGTCCATCATCGCAGGTATTGCACCCATGCTTGGTTTCTTGGGAACTATCTTTGGAGTGATTCAACTGTTCTCAGATATTGCTGCAGCAGGAACCCTAGAAATAGGCACCGTATCCCATGGATTGTACACCAAAATGGTAACTTCAGCTTCGGGACTTATCGTTGGTATTTTGGCCTACATTTGCTACAACTGGATCAATTCAATGATCAACAGAGCGGTGCACCAAATGGAATGGAACACCATGACTTTTCTTGACGTACTAAAAGAACCAACACGATGATTAATTTACGCCAAAAAAAGAAAGAAAACGCCGAAGTATTTACTTCTGCGATGAACGACATCATGTTCTTCTTAATGTTGTTTTTCATCATTGCTTCTACTTTGTTGAATCCAAGTATTATCAATGTTGCTTTACCAAAAGCGAGCTCCACTGAAACACTGCACAAAAAAGAAATGGACCTCACCATTACCAAAGACGGCCATTACTACATCAACAACAAAGAAACTACGTTTGAAAATTTAGAATTGGCGATTAGTGCTGAAATGAAAAGCGGTGACGAATTGGTGATAAAATTGCGCCTCGACAAAGACGGAACAGTGCAACAACTCGTAGATGTACTCGCTGTTGGCAATAAATTGAAAGCAAAAATGGTAATTGCTACCGATAAGAATTAGCAGCCAACACATCGGCCACTACAAAAGTACTTCCACCCACAAAGATAAAATCATCTTCTGATGCCCCTGCGCGCGCCGCTCGCAAGGCTTCATCAGCACTTGAATAGCTTTCGCCCATCAGATGAAAATCAGCAGCCAAAAGCTTTAATTCTTCCGCAGGTAAAGCACGCGCAATATTGGGCGCACAAAAATAGTAGCGCGCATCTTTAGGCAACAAGGGTAATATTTTGTTTTGGTCTTTGTCGTTCACCGATCCCCACACCATGTGCAAGGTTTTGAATTTTTCTGATTTCAATTGTTCCACCACACAAGCAATACCTTCTGCATTGTGACCGGTGTCACAAACGATGCTTGGATGCTGCGCGAGTTGCTGCCAGCGCCCCATAAATGCGGTATTGCGCTGCACATGCAAAAATCCTTGCTGCATATTTTCGTCGCTAATTCTCCACCCCATAGCGCGCATTTGCAATAGTGCAGCATACGCAGTGCGTATGTTTTCCTGTTGGTAAATTCCTTTCAAATCACTTTCGAAATTCAATTTCTTTGACGGAACAAATTGCAACGAAGCCTCTTTTTCAAGTGCTACTTTCACAAATACATTTTCTGTTTCAGCGCTTCGTTGTCCCACCACCACCGGAATGCCTTTTTTGATAATTCCGGCTTTTTCAAAAGCAATTTCAGCCAATGTTGATCCCAAGATATTGGTGTGGTCTAAACCGATATTGGTGATCACTGAAAGCTCCGGAGAAATAATATTGGTACTGTCCAATCGCCCGCCCAACCCCACTTCTACAATAGCAATATCCACTTTCTCTTTTGCAAAAAAATGAAATGCCATCGCTGTTGTGTACTCAAAAAAAGAAGGTGTAATGTGCTGCAGCAAAGGCGAATATTTTTCTACAAAAGAAACCACTTCCTCTTCTGAAATCATTTGTCCGTTCACCTTCATCCGCTCTCGAAAATCAAGCAAGTGGGGACTGCAATAAATTCCGGTTTTGTAACCCGCCTCTTGAAAAACAGAAGCCAGCAAATGCGTCACCGAACCTTTGCCATTGGTACCCGCGACGTGAATACTTTTGAACTCCTTTTCGGGATGTTGCAACAAATCCAAAATGGCCGTGATGTTCGTCAAATCGGCTTTGTAAGCCGCTTGTCCAATGCTTTGGTAAACGGGAAACTGACTGAACAAAAAATCCGTTGTTTCGCCGTAGGTCATTGCAGAAAGAAATCAAAAGACGTCGTATAGTAGCGAAATTCTGCACCTGCCGGATCATCGTTGTACGATTCTTCTTTCGCCAATTTTTCTGCTTTTTCTTTCAAGCAAGCGGCGACATTTGTGCTACCCGCCTGATTACCACTAGCCGAAACAACATCGCCCCTGCGATTGATTTTAACTTTCACTTTTTGTATGCCTTCCTCTTGACAATCGTATGTGGCATGACGTTGCTTGTGCGTTGTCACCAAACGCGGACTATTGCCAGTTCCGCCCGAACCACCTTTTCCTTTTCCGCGCCCTCTTCCTGGCTCTGTGCCGCCGCCGCCTACATTACCAGCCACGCCGTCATCACCATCACCGCCACCGCCAATCAAATCTTTCAGCCCAGTTAAATTCGGATCTACTTGTTGCTGTTGCGTTTTATTTTCGGTTTTCTTTGTTTCTTTGTTTACCGTTTTGGTCTTTGGTTTGTCCACCGGTTTTTTCACCGTAATAGCAGCATCAGAAACTTCACTTGCCCACAATTGATCATCAGGATTACTTTCTGGCTCAGCAGCTGACTGCGCCACAGCGCTGGCCGGATCCTTATCTTCAGTTCCACTGCCCAAGGCATCCATTCCGTAACTTACCTCCAAAGTATTTCCATCGCCTTCTGGTCTGTCGGGGATTTCCACCGACACCACCAGCAACAAAAATACAACAAACAACAATGCGTGCAGCACCACGGTAACCGTGGCTCCTATTAGCCTGTCTGATGTTTCTGCGTTTGCACTCATAATCTTATTTTTAAATTAACGACTTCTTTCAATTCTTAGTATTTTAAAATAAAACATATACCGCAACGCCAGCCAAATAACCGAGGATAGCAAGGGGACTAATTTTTTTGAGGTACCATAAAAAATTTATTTTCTCCATACCCATCGCTGCAACACCCGCAGCCGAACCTATTACCAAACAACTGCCGCCTGTACCAGCGCAGTAGGCCAAAAACTCCCAAAACGGATCATCCATTGGCATGCTGTACATCTCCATTCCAGCGGCCACCAAAGGCACATTGTCAACCACAGAAGAGGCAAAACCAATTAGCACCGCAATCGTATTCTTATCGCCAACTGCCGAGTCGAGCATTTGCGCCAAATCCATTAACAATCCGGCACTACCCAAACTGCCCACTGCCAATAAAATCCCTAGAAAAAACAAAATACTACTGCTGTCGATGTTCTTCAAAACACTTACCACCTTTGTGCTAGAACGCATAACACCGTCCATTTTCGGATTGATAATTTCTGTCACCACCCACAACACTCCCAAGGAAAAAAGCATCCCCATAAACGGCGGCAGGTGCGTAACAGATTTAAAAATCGGCACAAAAAGCAAACCGCCAATACCCAACGCAAAAACTAAGTTTTTGTGAAAAGGTTTTATCGCGTTTTCTTCAGCATCTATAAGTACCGGACGCTGCACTTCGCCCTTCATCCGAAAAGACAGAATTACCAAAGGCACCAGCAAACAGGCCAAACTTGGCAAAAACAAGGTTTTCATAATGGCTACCGCCGAAATTTTTCCTTTGATCCACAACATGGTTGTGGTAACATCTCCAGTCACCGTCCATGCGCCACCGGCATTTGCGGCAATCACAATAATACCAGCATACAGCAAACGATCGTCTTTATCGTCCACCAATTTGCGCAGTAGTGAAATCATCACAATAGTGCTCGTTAGATTGTCGAGAATAGCCGATAGAAAAAAAGTGATCAGTGCCAAAACCCATAGCAACTTCACTTTGTTAGTAGCCGAAATTCTTTTGGTGATGATAGCAAATCCTTCAAAGGCATCCACCATTTCAACAATCACCATAGCACCCAACAAAAAAAACAAAATGCCCGAAATTTCTCCAAAAACATGCCCCAATTCACCCGTCACATTTTCAGAAAACTGAGCATTACCGGAACTGAAAATATAAATCGTCCAACACAGCACGCCCGTCAGCAAAGCACTTGCCGCCTTATCCACTTTTAAAGGATGCTCAAAAGCTATCGCAAAATAGCCCAACACAAACATTGAAATAAGTAGAATTGTTACCATCTATTAAAAATAACAAAACAGCGCAAAGGTAAGTAGTGAAGATTCTTAAGATATTGACACGAGAAGGTTAATACATGGCCAATGGCCGACTATTATTTAAAGGTATTACGAAATGGCTTTTCGCCTATTTTTCTCCGACACAATCAAACGCAATTCTCGTCCAGTTTGCCCTGCAATAGACGTGTTTTCTTTGGCTCTGCGAATCAAATAAGGAACGAGCTTTTCAACGGGCCCATAAGGCACGTACTTAGCAACATTATAACCCTCTGCAGCAAGATTAAATGAAATATGATTGCTCATACCAAACAACTGCGCAAAGTAAATGCGCTCATCATTAATTTTAATTCCTTTTTGCTTAATCATATGTATCAAATGCAAGCAACTTGATTCGTTGTGCGTTGCTGCGCAAATATGCACTGTATCGATATTTTCAACGCAAATCGTCAAAGCCTTATTGAACAAGCGATCGGTGTCTTCTTTGTTGCCATTGATGGGCGAGCCATAGCCCATCACCTGAGCGCGTTTGCGCTCTTTCTCCATATAGGCACCGCGCACGAGTTTCAGGCCCAAACAATAACGTTCTTCTCTCGCCTTTTCTATTTGATCTTTAATATAACTTATTCTATCGTTCCGATAAAGTTGCACAGTATTGAAAACAATGGCCTGCTCGCGGTTGTATTTCTTCATCATCTCTTCTGCCAAACTGTCGATCACCACCTGTATCCAAGTTTCTTCGGCATCAATAAAAACGCGCACTTTGCTGTCGAATGCACTTTGACAAATAAGCGAAATACGCCCCTTCACTTTGGCATATTCTTCTGCTTCAAAAGTATTGAGCACTTCGCCCGACTGCACCTTTTCGAGTAATTCAAAACGAGCCAAACCGGTAATCTTAAAAACCGTAAATGGAATTTTTCTATTTCCTTTCGCCAAAGCAATTGTAGCAAGCACTTCATCTTTCGAATTTTCAAAAGAAACATCGTTGGCTTGACCTTCAGCCGAATAATCCAAAATGGTTCCCACCTTATACTTGTCGTACATTTCATTCACCACTTCTTTGCATTCCTCAATGTTTTCGCCCCCGCAAAACTGCTTGTACAGCGTGTTTTTAATCAGTCCTTTAATAGGCAAATGCATTCTGAAAGCCCAAAGTAACATACCCTTTCCATATTTCACTAAGGAAGGATAGCCCATCATTTTAAACAGCACGTAAGATCTATTTAGCTCGCGGTTGCAACGGCCTTTAAATGCAATTTCAGTGTTGAGAAAACTCAGCATACAGTGCTTTTTTGAATGATACGCAAGCAGTCAGAAGAAGTTTAATAAAAAACAGTTCCAACCTATTTGCCCTGCTTCCTTTTGCGCAAGAAGAGCACCTCGCCTGCCCTCGGAGTGCTTCCCGAAACGAGTTTGTTTTTTCGATATAAATACTTCAGTTTGATGCCATACTTTTGAGCCAGTCCGCGATAGCTGTCGTTTTGCCGCACCACACAACTGTCTTGTGTTCCCTTTCTGCGCTTGGGTTGCAGATACACAACATCTCCTTCGTGTAAAGTAATACTGTCTCCAGCGTCGTTGTATTTTTTAAGCAAATACAAATTCATTTGCCGCGACTTTGCGATGCTTTCAAAACTGTCGTTCTTTTTCGCCAGCGTATATTTAACGTGATTCAAACTAAGAAAAACAAGCGGCAACGAATCGCTCGGCGCATAATTGACAGCTATCTGATGGTCGTATTGATACAGCGCATAACGTTCAATCATGTTGATCAGCAACTGCGGATATTTAGGATTGGTAGCGTATCCAGCAGCTTTCAAGCCCTCTGCCCAAGCTTTATAATCGTCTTTTTTGAGCGCAAACAAAGCCGCATAACGCGAGCGGGTTTTTAAAAATTTAGAATGGTCGCGGTACGATTCCAGCACGTCATTGTATTTGCGGAAGCATTCATTTTTCGCGTCATCGTCCATGTGATAAGTGTCACCCGTCCAATCGGCGTGACACTTAATGCCAAAATGATTGTTGGCCAGCACCGCCAAAGTGCTGTTGCCATAATTCGATTCCAGCATGCCCTGCGCAAGGGTGATACTAGCTGGAATAGCGTACTCCATCATCTCAATAACAGCGTCATTTCTATACCGCTCGATATATTGCTCAGGCGTAAATGCAGCAACAAGAAACGATGGCACAATCAGCAACAACAAAAGAAATGCAAATTTCATAGGGATAAAATTAACGGATGCCGCGCTTCGGCAATGAACAATTTGCGCTTATTGTCAACAAGAGGCTGTTAGGTCAACGCCAAAGCGCTGCAAAATCCCCGCATTTCCTTGCAGACCGCCCGTATGCACAAGCAGCACTTTGCTGTGGGGTGGAAAATAGTTTTTTTGCAACAGATCAAACGCAGCCATCGCCATTTTGCCTGTATAAATTCCATCGAGTGGAAGCTTGTATTTTTCAGCGCACATTCTAATAAATACCACGAGTTCATTACTTATTTTTCCATAGCCACCGCAATGGTAGTCGTGCAGCAAGTCCCAATTATTGCTGTCACAATGTTGAGAAAGCAAATGACCTTGTATATCCTTCTTCAAAAACTCCGCCCCCTTCAATACCGGAATGCCAAGTATTTTTTGCCTGTGACTTGCCGATACGATCAAACCGCTCAATGTCGCACCCGTACCGCAGGCACACACAACAAAGTCATAGGATTCCTTTAAACCCATTCCCATTTCAGCGCAACCCTTCACCCCAAGGTCGTTTGACCCACCCTCGGGCACAACAAAGGCATTGTTGAAATTAAATCGTTTAAAATTCTTTAAACGGTATTCTTCACGCGACACAAAATACAGCTGCATGCCCTGCCTTCTGCAAAACTGAAGTGTTGCATTGTGCACGTCATCTTCACCGCGCACAATACCCGCAGTGGCAATCCCCGCTTCGTTTCCAGCGGCGGAAGTTGCCGCCAAATGATTGGAGTACGCTCCTCCAAAAGTCACAATTGTTTCGCAACTCAATCGTTTGGCTTCGGCAATATTGTGTTTCAACTTCCACCATTTATTGCCCGAAATAAAAGGATGGCGCAAGTCCTCGCGCAAAACATCGAGCTGAATGCCTTCGTTGAAAATACCTATAGTCTGCAACAACATATATTTGTAAATTTACCGCAAATAAGTAAAACATTGGACGAAATATTTCCCGGTAAAAAACAATTGGAACCCGATGACTTCTACTGGGAAGGCGGCTACCGTGTATTTACGGCAAAATATTTGCTAAAGAGGGGACATTGCTGCAAGTCGCACTGCCGCCATTGTCCGTATGGATTTAACGACAAAAAGAAAAAAACAAATTATGAAAAATAAAATCAAACACCTTATTGCTGCCGGCGCGATACTGCTGTTAGCGGCTTGTCAAAAAGACAGCAGCAGTGCTGACGGAGACATTCGCACAGATTATGTAGGCACATGGAAATGTGTGCAAAACAGCCAGATCACAGGTGCATCTGAATTCACCGTCAGCATCAGCAAAGACACCAGCAATACTACACGCATCAACATCGGCAATTTCTACAAATTGGGTACTAACACAAAAGTTTATGCTACAGTTAGCACTGTAACGGCAAACACATTTAATATTCCAGTGCAAAGTGTTCTATCAAATTACATTAGCGGCAGTGGAACAGAGGTCAACAGCACAAAATTAACCTTCAGCTATACCGTTGACGATGGCAACGAAGTAGATTCCTTGACTGCAGTGTGCACTAAATTGTAAACTGTCTTTGTATTTTATTAAATTTACGGCTCAAAACAAATAAGTATGGCAACAATCAACAAAATTGCAATTCTAGGCGGCGGTAATATGGGCTTGGCCTTTGCACGCGGACTCGTAAAATCAGGGAAATTCAAACCTGAACAAATTACATTGACACGACGTATGTTGCGAAATGTAGAAGCCATACAAGCAGAGGGGTTTCCTGCCACCCGCGACAATGCAGAAGCCATTGTAGGTGCCGACGCTATTGTTTTGGCAGTGCTTCCGCAGCAAGTAAACAACGTGCTTGACGACATCAAAAACACAGTGGATGTTAGCTCGCAATTTGTAATATCTCTTATTTCAGGAGTTACTTCAAGCGACATCAAAGGATATTTGAACGCAAAAATACCCGTGGTGATTGCGATGCCAAACACAGCGATTGCAATTCAGCAATCCATGACTTGCTTGGCAGCGACCAACAACGATAAAAAATACATTGATATTTCTACCGAATTATTCAATACAGTTGGTGAAACGGTAACCATCGACGAAGGGCAAATGACTGCTGCCACAGCACTGTGTGCATGCGGCGTTGCTTTCTTCCTGCGCTCCATACGCGCTGCTTCACAAGGTGGAACTGAAATTGGATTTCACTCACACGACGCTTTGAAAATGGCCGTGCAAGTGGCACGCGGTGCAGCTGAACTTTTGCACCAACACAATTCACACCCAGAAGATGAAATCGACAAAGTTACTTCTCCTAAAGGATGCACCATTGCTGGCTTAAACGAAATGGAACACCAAGGCTTCAGCTCTGCTATGATCAAAGGAATTATTTTGGCGAACGACAAAGCAGGAACATTATACAAAAACTAAAAAAGCAAATACGATTGTGAACGAGGTTTAGTGGTAACGCTAAACCTTTTTTATTTTGAGACCTGCCCACAAACTTACAGGAAAAAGCAACCATATAGGAAACACCAATAAAGTGGGCACTTGTAGCATATAAGTAAGAAACAGAGACAAAAACAGCCAATAAAAAGGAAAAAGCAAGGCACACAGTCCATATTTCACAGAAGGAAAAAAAGCATCCATTCCCGTCAACTTTGCCGCCATAGCATCTATGGCAAAATAGAGCGGACGATGCACCAATAACAAGGGAAATGAAAACAGCTCGCGCCAAAAATTCGGTTTTGCAGAAAACGATTTTTCACTGCTTAGCGCTGATTTCTTGATGTCTACCAAGGTTCTGCCCGATTGCGGACGAAGCGCCGCTATATTGTGGCGCATCGCCTCTGCTGCTTCGGCATAACCTTCCATTTCATGATGCAGCACTACTTTGCGCAATTCCAATTCAACAGCAGCCGTCAAGGCATTGATTTTTTCACCTGATCCTTTGTCACTCAGTGCAATATCGCGCACAGATATTGGCGTTCCATAATCAATCCAAACATCTGAACGAAAACCCATATGCTCTGAATAATTGAGCCCAACAGGCACAATTTGCAAATCTAAATCGGGATACTTTTCAACTGCTCCCAATGCAATACGTGCCATTCCCTTTTTCAACGGATACATATGCTGCTGAGGCTCGCAGGTTCCTTCGGGAAAAATAAGCACCCACTTATTTTCTGACAAAGTTTGGTAGCACCAATTGAAAACTTCTCCGTTATTCTTCACTCCAGTACCATCTTGTGATCTGTAAATGGGTACGATGTTCAACTTTCGCAATATTTTGCCAACCACACGATTTTTAAAAACATCGGAGCGCGCTAAAAAATAAGCTTGCCTATTCATTTGATACACCACTAAAACCGCATCCAAAAATGCATTTTGATGATTTACCGCCAACAACACTGGTTTGTCGTTTGGTAAATTTTCAATGCCACTTACGTGCACTCTGCGGTAGTACAAAGGCAAGGTGATTTTGACCAAAAAATGCAAAAAGGAGTAAATGGGATTCATTCTTTTTTTGGCTTAAACGATCAAATCTAAATCACGCAAAAAATTGCCCTTAGTAGGACGCACCACAACAAAAAACACCAACACTACAAACGTAAAAAAAACAAATAAGTAATGAGACGACAACAAATAGCCCACAGTACAAAAAATAGATGCTACTTCCATTAAAGCAAAACGAATGATGAGCAAAATGGTGTACTCATCAAGCTTCTGGCGTAAATTATTGTTGAGTCGAATTTCAAGCACTTTTCGTTTGTGCAAGTAAATCCCACCTGCAATACTGCCAGCAACCATCAACAAAGCCATCAAAAGAAGCATTCGATTGGTATCGGCTTGAGATTGCTCGACACTGTGTCCATTTTTCCCGATCAGCGCAATGGCCAAAAACAACAATTGTCCAAAAGCCAACACAGCGTGCAAAACCACCAGTGTGCGAAGATATTTTTTAGATACAATTTGCGTAAACATAGCCGATCGTTAAATGTATTTTGAGCTCAAGATAAAAACATTTTGTGAAAACTTATTTTGAACTTACCTTTAGTTCATGTTTACAGAAGGTCGATTGTACTTTATTCTCTTTTTCATAGTAGCTTTTATTGGCGGACTCATCTTCGCCTACCGCAAGGATATCAAGAATAATCCTAAAATTTTTAAAGGCGCTTCAAAAACCTTAATCATCATTTTTATTTTTTTTCTTGCTTTTGTAGCAATAGTAAAAATGATGAAATTCTTTTAAAATTAACGAAGTACTAATTTCTGAGTAATTGATTGCTGTGTTGAATTTACATTAAGGGCATATATTCCCGGAGCAATATCTGTTGAAATATTTCTATTGAAATTTCCTTCTGCATCTACCGTTAATTCAGAATTGCAGATTTCTCTTCCATTCAAATCATAAATTAAAACTGTCACTTTTTCATTACCTGAATATCCTGTCAATTGCAAATAAAGTTCATTGGACAAGCCAGAGTAAGAATAAATAGAGGGTGTTGCATTTTGAGTAAGCATCACCACTTTTGAATACGAAACAGCACCATCAAAATCAGTTTGCTTTAAGCGGTAATAGAAAAATCCTTGTAATGGATTTTCATCAACTGAATAATATTTCAATACTGTGTTGCTATTTCCTGCTCCTTCAATTTGTATTAAAGGAGAAAAATCACTTCCATCGGCAGAACGTTCAACACTAAAGAAATCATTGTTAACTTCACTCGCTGTTGCCCAGTTTAAATCTACTTTCCCTTTATTTAAAACAGCTGTGAAATCTAATAATTCCACAGGTAAAGGATTACCTCCACCTACCAAATTCGCCAAAGTAAATTTACTGAAAGAAGTAAATGCCCCTGAAGAAATACTGCCATCGTTGTTCGCTGTTGCAGTTCCAACGATATCTATCCACGCCCCGGCACCATTGGATTTGCAAAGTGTTAAGCCTGTGTGATCTATAACATGATCGTTGGTTCCGCTGCTTCCATAATAGAAGGTAACCACAGCACTTGTGAGGTTTGCAGAAGAAGATGCTGTACGATTGATGTCCCAGTAACTGTATGTTGATACGGCATCCACTGATGCAGGTAAAGTGTATCCAAAAGCATCGGCCGAAATATTAAATCTCTCTGCAGTATAAGTATAGGCAGTAGCTGCATTGTGCGTAGGCGAAAGCGTGATAGGTCGCCAATCACTTCCTTTACCAACTGGGAAATACAAAATACTTGCTCCGTTATTCGACATTGTGTATGCCAGCGGACCATTTACATAAGCCGTAGAATTGCCAATAGTAGAAGTGATGCTTTCATCCTGCAGCGTTAAAATATTGCTCGCGGTAGTCACTATAATACCGCTCGTCATGGCCAGATCACCGCCTGTGCTGATGTTCACCGGAACATTCAACGTTAAAGTTCCTCCACCCGAAACCGTTATTCTTTTTATAATCGGTGCTTGAGCAGATGACCCTGAAATAGATTGCGATGCACCATCAATGTTTACTCTTCCTGTAGCCGCCGAAGCAAAAGTAATAGCAGTAGAGGTTCCTGTAGTAGAAATATTTCCTGAGAAAGTAGAAGTGCTGTTGTATGCAGGGTATAAAGCACCGGCACCGGTTTGAATGAAAGTAACGTTACCGTTAAAATCATCGCCGCTGGTATTTCCTAAATATAAAATTCCACTTCCGCTGTTCTTGATAGTGGTAGTTGAATTAAAAACATTGCTTCCAGTAGAAGCATTATTTGTTGCTCCGTTTTTTTCTATAGTTGCAGCAGCATTGTAAGTACAGCCATTCAACAAAAGCTGAGGAGAAGTGAAAGTTACGTCAGCGTTAAAGGTAGCGCCAGAACCGACAGTTAAAGTAGCAGTTCCTGTTAATGTTATACTTTGCGCAGTTGATCCACTTTGTGTAATCCCCTTCAGCAATAATATTCCCGAAGAAAATCCGCTGCCTACTGTAATCGTTTTTCCACTGGCTAAAGTACTTGTACCGCTGGTTGATCCGAAATACACTCCGGCAGTATTCGAACTATTCACCACAATATTTCCATTGAAAGAAGAACTTCCTGTAGCATAGGCCAGATACAAAATTCCTGTTCCGGTGCTGGTAGCAGTAAGGTCGCTGAAAACATCGGCAGTTCCGTTACCGGTCATGAAATATCCGTTGCTGCTGCATGTTAAAGTAGTTGTTCCGTTAAAAGTATTTCCACCAGCACCCGCATTGTTTGTTGCGCCATTTTTTTCGATAGTAGTTGTTCCGTTAAAAGTAGAACCGTTCAAATAAACCTGAGGAGAAACAGCTGTTAAATTTCCATTGAAAGTTGATCCAGTTTGAAAATACAAAGCAGCAGTTCCGGTGAGTGTGAGGCTTTGTGCGGCGGATCCTGTTTGCGTGAAATTTTTTAAGTACAAACCGCCCGAAGTAAAGCCGCCTGTTCCAATCGCAATTGTTTTACCCGCTGCGAGTGTTGCAGAACCTGTGCTTGCTCCAAAACGCACATCACTTCCACCGGTTGAATTTACCATAATATTATCGTTGTAAATATCATTTCCTGTATAATCAATGTAAAAAATTCCTGAACCACTATTGGTAAAAGTAACCGCCGCATTGAAAGTATTTCCACCGCTGCTTTGATTAGTTCCCGAACCTGTGCGATTGAAAGCACCTGTACCATTGTAAGTACAACCATTGAGCAAAATAATTGGTGCCGTAAAATCAACATTGCCATTAAAAGTTGTACCCGCACCAATCGTTAAAGTTGCACTTCCTGTAAGTGTTAATGATTGAGCAGTGGATCCTGTTTGTGTAAAGTTTTTCAAGACCAAAAGAGCTGAAGAAGAAAATCCTGAACCGCCTATTGTTATTGTTTTTCCCGATGCCAACGCAGATGACCCTCCATTGTTTCCAAAATAAATTCCTCCGGTGTTAGTAGCATTCACTACAATGTTCTCGTTGAATGAAGCCGTTGCAGTTGCGTAAGCCAAATGAATATTGGCTGTTCCCGCATTCGTGACTGTTAAAACTCCATTGAAAGCATCTGCATTTCCGCTGCCACTCATGAAATAACCTGAACCACTAGAAGTCAATGAAGTTGTACTGTTAAAAGTATTGCCACCAACTCCGGCGTTGTTTGTTGCTCCGTTTTTTTCAATGCTGACCGTTCCGTTGTATGTTGTTCCACTCAGTAAAACCTGAGGTGCTACAAAAGTAACATTGCCGTTGAAAGTATTTCCTGCCAGCAAACTGAGTGTTGAAGTCCCTTTTAATGTTAAGCTTTGCGCAGTCGCTCCTGTTTGAGTAAAGTTTTTAAATTGTAAAATTCCCGAGCCTAAAAATCCGCTTCCTCCTATCGTTACTGTTTTTCCCGATGCTAGAGTAGAACTGCAAGCGGCACCATTTCCTAAATAAATTCCTCCCGATGAAGCAGAATTCACAACGATATTTCCATTGAAAGCAGTCCCGGCGGAAACATAGGCGAGATAAATAGAACCCGTGTTGGTGGCTATTAAAGTGAGATCATTGTTGTAAGTATCGGCAGTAGTATTTCCCGAAATCATGTTAGCAGTTCCGCTGTTTTTCAAAGTAGTTACTCCGTTAAAAGTATTTCCACCAATCCCTGTATTACCCGTTGCGCCAGTCTTTTCAATATAAGCTGTTCCGTTAAAAGTAGTTCCGTTCAAATAAATCTGAGGAGCAACAGCTGTTACATTTCCATTAAAAGTAGCACCGATTTCAAAATAAATAATAGCAGTTCCTGTTAAGGTAAAAATTTGAGCAGTAGCTCCCGTTTGCGTAAAATTTCTGAATTCCAAATCGCCGGCAGTAAATCCTGTTCCACCTACATTCACTTTTTTCGTAGAAGCTAAATTCACCAATCCTGATCCTTGTCCGAAACGCACCCCAGTACCCGAAGTTGAATTCACATATACATCACCGTTCAACTGCGTTGTTCCTGCTCCATAACCCACATCAATATAACTGGAACCCGTGTTGGTGAAAGTCACATTTTGATTGTATATATCAGCAGTGGTATTGGCCATCCGAAGTATGGTAGTTCCACTATTGGTGATGGTTGTAGCCGCATTAAAAGTACAACCCCCATTACCGGTATTGTTGGCAGCACCTGTTTTTTCAATGGTAGTAGTGGCATTGAATGTTCCACCATTCAAAGTCACCGCCGCGCATACTGCATTAACAGTAGTATTGAAAGTACTTGCCGTAAAAGTAACTGCTGCACCGCTTGGTGCTACAGTTCCGTTGTTCAGCATTCCCGCGGTAAAAATTGCTTTGCCGTTAATGGTTAATGTATTTCCTCCCAAATCAATGCTTCCGGAAGTCATGGTGAAATTGTTGATCGAAGAATTTCCAGGCAATACAGGAATATTGGCTGAATTTACAATAACTACGTTATCGGTGGAAAGTGGTGTTCCATTCGGACTCCAGTTGGCACTGGAATTCCAATTGGAAGAAGCTGCAGTGGCCGACCAGGTGTAGGTTGTTTGAGAAAATGATGCAAAGGACAAACATAAAAAAGCAACTACACTTAGAACACAGCTCTTCCACATGAAACCTTCACAAACCGCCCTAATTCTCTCACTCATTTACCTCTGATTCTTAATATTTGCTCGAAGATAAGGAAGATTGAAAAGCGAGTCAACCTTAAATCGATGAAAGGCAGAAAAAAACAGACGGAATTAGTCTCCCAATCGTTTTTTTATTTCACTCAATTTCATCAATGCCTCCACAGGTGTAAGTGTATTGATATTCAAACGGGTTAAATCTTCTCGAATTTCTTGCAGCACCGGATCGTCGAGTTGAATAAAACTCAACTGCATTCCAGAAGTCGTTTCTGGTTTAATTTTATCGCGTAAATCATTGCCACCTTCGCGCTGTTTTTCCAAACGTTCCAATACCGCATTTGCATTTGCAATGACCAATTTTGGTAGTCCCGCCAATTTCGCCACGTGAATACCAAAACTATGTTCACTGCCTCCAGCAGCGAGTTTTCGCAAGAACATTATTTTACCCTCAATCTCTTTTACCGACACATTAAAGTTTTTAATGCGCGGAAAAATATTTGTCATTTCATTCAGCTCGTGATAATGCGTAGCAAACAATGTTTTGGGTTTGAACAATGGATATTGATGAATGTATTCGGCAATAGACCACGCAATAGATATACCATCGTAGGTGCTGGTGCCGCGGCCAATTTCATCTAATAAAATCAAGGACCGTTCCGATAAATTATTTAAAATATTTGCCGTTTCATTCATCTCCACCATGAAGGTAGATTCGCCGGTGGAAATATTGTCGGACGCGCCCACACGCGTGAACACCTTGTCAACAACGCCCATACGCACTTTTTTCGCGGGCACGTATGAGCCAATTTGCGCCATCAAAACAATCAATGCTGTTTGTCGCAACAAAGCTGATTTACCCGACATATTGGGACCAGTAACCATAATGATTTGCTGCTCTTTTTCATCGAGATAAATATCATTAGGCACATACTTTACACCCACTGCCAAATTTCTCTCAATCACGGGATGGCGACCCAATTTGATGTCTATCACCAACGAATCATCTACCTCAGGGCGCACGTAATCAAACTCCACCGCCTGCTTGGCGAAACCAGCCAAACAATCAAGTGTGGCAATCAAAGCGGAATTCTTTTGGAGCGCCGCGATGTGATCAGCCGCTTCGGATACCAAGCCAGAAAAAAGCGCAAATTCAATTTCATTGATCTTGTCTTCGGCCTGTAAAATTTTTGTTTCAAAGACCTTTAATTCCTCGGTGATGTATCGCTCAGCATTCACCAGTGTTTGCTTGCGTATCCATGTGTCAGGCACCTTATCTTTGTGCGTATTTCGCACTTCAATGTAGTAACCAAAAACATTGTTGAACGCAATTTTCAAAGAAGAAATTCCGGTACTGTCAATTTCTCTCTTTTGAATGTCGAGCAAATAGTTTTTCGAATCCGTGGACAACTTTCGATACTCATCCAATTCAGCATGAACGCCGTCGGCAATCAACCGTCCCTTACCGATTATAGCTGGCGCATCGGCATACAATATCTTTTCAATTTTCTCTACAAAAGGCAAGAGCACTTGCATTTCATCGAGCAGTATTTTAAACTCGGTATTCGCTGATGTGTTGTGTTGTTTTAATTCTTCGATGCAGCGCAAAGAAAATTTCAAATGCAACATTTCACGGGGAGAAACACGAACCATTGCTATTTTCGACGCAATGCGTTCAAGATCCGAAATATTGTGGAGCACTTTTCTTATTTCCGCACTGACGTTTTTATGTTCAATTAAATGTCCAACCAATGCATGTCGGTAATTGATTTTATCTTTGTCCTTCAATGGCAACACCATCCATTTGCGCAACATCCGACCACCCATCGGGGTGAGGGTTTGATCAATCACATCAAGCAAAGTGATAGCGCCTGGATTTGGCGAATACACCAATTCCAAATTGCGAATCGTGAATGGATCAAGCCACACATAATCATCGCTTACAATCTTTGCAATCTTGTTAATGTGCGCCAATTTATCCTGCTGGTTGTAATGCAAGTAATGCAAAATGGCGCCAGCGGCAATAACCGACAAAGGTTCCTTGTCGATACCATATCCTTTCAAACTATCGGTCTCAAATTGCTTTTGAATTTGCTCCTTTGCATAATCCGCGCTATACACCCAATCTTCCAATCCATAGGTATAATAGCGACCACCAAACAATTCGGTAAAGCGTTCTATTTTATTTTTTTGAAAAAGCACTTCCTTGGGCAAAAAACTATTTAATGTTTTCGAAATAAATCCAAACTCTCCCTCTGTTACATAAAACTCACCAGTACTAATGTCGACCAAGGCTAATCCAGCTCTAGTTTTTTCTATGTAAACACTCGCCAAATAGTTATTGCTTTTGTGCTCCAACACCCTATCGCTGATCGCCACACCAGGTGTTACCACTTCGGTAACACCACGTTTGACAATATTCTTAGTCATTTTAGGATCTTCCAATTGATCGCACACGGCCACACGTTGACCCGCTTTCACCAATTTAGGCAAATACGTTTCTAAGGAATGATAAGGAAATCCCGCCAATGCCACTTCAGAAGCGGTTCCATTGGATCGCTTGGTCAATACAATACCTAATATTTTAGAGGTCTTTACAGCATCTTCACCAAAAGTCTCGTAAAAATCTCCAACACGAAACAACACCAAGGCGTCAGGATACTTTTCCTTCACACCATTGTATTGCTTCATTAATGGCGTTTCATTTTTATCTTTGCTCGGCTGCTCGCTCAAAATATACTTTTTTTTCAAAGTAAATTTAGCAAAGTACCGCTGGAATGCAGGATTTGGAAGCCACTATATATTAACATTTTTCACTATTTAAAAACAATACGCGCTGCACATGAAAAAACTTTCAATGGATGAATTGAACCGCATGTCGGTGGACGAATTCAAAAAAGCAGAGAAGACGCCATTGATCTTGGTACTCGACAACGTGCGCAGCTTAAACAATGTTGGCGCCATATTCCGCACTGCCGACGCCTTTCTGCTAGAAGGAATATACTTGTGCGGTATTACTGCAACACCTCCTCACCGCGAAATTCAAAAAACGGCCTTGGGCGCATCTGAATCGGTGCACTGGAAGCATTTTGAAGACCCTATCGCAGCGCTTAGCGAATTAAAAAACAAAGGCTATAAAATTATCTCTATAGAACAAGTAGAAAATCCAACTTTCCTGCAAGACTTTCAACCTACCACAGGAGAAAAATACGCAGTGGTACTAGGAAACGAAGTGGAAGGCGTCAGTCAAGAAATAATACATGAAAGCGATTATTGCATTGAAGTACCACAATTAGGCACCAAACATTCTCTCAATGTTTCTGTATGCGCAGGCATTATCATTTGGGATCTCTTTGTTAAAATGAACCAACGCTAAAACCATAGCTTCAAGCATAGTTTAGTCTAAAAGCACCAAAACAATTGCACGCATTATTCTGCGTGCCATTCAACAGCGCCTTAAACAATGCCTGCGCATTTCATGCAATTACTTTCCATTTAATTTGCACAATGCAACGCCACGTTGATGCATTTACTGATTGCCCCAATATCTATATTGGAAATGCATTTTACTAGACAACACATCTCTTCATTCTTGTTCAATTGCAATTACCCACAAGGGCTCGCATTATTAAATACTCACTGGAAATTTGACATAAAAAAAACACCCTTGGTTTCCCAAGGGTGTCCTTTTAAAATTATTCAGTTGTACTATTTACCGATCAAGAAGTCAACTCTTCTGTCAACGATAGAGCCTTTTCCTTTTGTAAGGACGTCACCACTACCTTTAGAGTCAGTTGACAATCTTGCTTTGTCAATTCCGTATACTTTCACCAAGTGAGCAACAACTGCTTCAGAACGTTTCAAAGCTAGTTTTTTGTTGTACTCAGCAGATCCAACGTTGTCAGCATGTCCAACTACAACCAATTTCAATTTACCGTTAGCTTTCAAAGCTTGAGCGATTGTGGTCATACCAGGGTAGTTGTTGTATTCTACTACTGAAGAGTTCATTTGGAAGTAGATAGATGGCAAACCTGAAGGTTGGAATCCAGTAGCGTCCGTTTTAGAAGCTGTCATAGGACCACCTGTTTGGATAGTAACACCTTTTGCATCCACTTGAGCACCTTTAGCAGTATTAGGCTCTAAGTCTCTGCTGTCTCCTACACCGTCACCGTCAGCATCCACTTCAACACCATTTCCACTTACTTTTGCACCATTTGCAGAGAATTTCTCTTGGTCCATATAATCAGGAACACCGTCACCATCAGTATCAACTGCAGTTCCATCACCGTATGTTTTAGCACCTGCAACAGTATTGTTGTCTTTGTCATATTTATCAGCAACACCGTCGCCATCTTTGTCACCAAATCCATCAATCATTTCAGATACAGTAGCAATTTTATCAGCCAACTGAGAAACATCTGTAACTTGTTTCTTCGCGCCAAAATTATAGCTAACGCCAAAATTAGAATATTGGTAAACATCGTTTGCACTATTGTGAACAATAGTAGCATCCAATTTATCAGAGTTCAAAAATCTAAAACTAGTTTCAATAGACAAAGCAATATGCTCAGTAGCTTGGTACTTAATACCAAAACCCAAAGGCATTACCCATTCTGTCGTTCTTTTGTCCAAAGTTAATGTTGGACTGCTGTAGCCTTGGTAGTAAACTACGCCATCATTAGCAAGATTTCTCAACACACTTCTGAACGTATTCCATCCCAAACCAACGTAACCATAAGTAGAAAACTTAGTTTTATTGATTCTCGCAGGAAACAAAAGATTATTCAAATTCACATGAAGATTAAGCGATGCCTCATAAAAATCTCCATCGAAATACTTTTTATCTACAGTTCTGTTTGAACCATGAATGTTTCCACCGTTAAACTGACCTTGAATTCCAAAAACAGAATTCATTGCGTACGTGGTATTGATTCCCAAACCACCACCTAACTCAGAATGGAACTGTGAAGCCAAACCAACGTGGTACTGCTTAATATCTGTGTATGTAAGGATAGCTCCTCCATTTACACCGATAGTTAATCTATCCAAGAAAGATGCTTTCTTAGTGGTGTCGACCTGCGCCGACACTGTGCTTAGGCCGATAACTAGTGCCAACCCTACAACTAATTGTGATTTGAATTTCATGATTTGAATAATTTAGTATTCCTGTTAATTTGACGCAATGATAAAGAATGTTTTTTTTTCCACAAAACATTCGCGTTTATTTTTCGACAAATAACCTGACATTCAAAGTATCTTGACATTCATTTAACAACTGAATCAATGATTTTTTAAGTTTAGGGTGACACATATCACTTGCTAAATCCACCATCGGAAGCAAGGCAAATCGCCTTTCATGTAACTTTGAATGCGGAATCGTCAAGCGTTCACTATCGATCACTTCGTTTCCATAAAACAAAATATCAATGTCTATGGCTCGAGAAACATAGCCCTCCTGCAACGAAGGCAAACGCCCCATATTCAACTCAATTTGCTTCATCTTCGCCAACAAATCAAAAGCCGACAAGTCGCTCTCTACCCTCAACACCTGATTTAAAAATAGCGCCTCACTTGTAAAACCCCACGCTTCTGTTTCGTAAATAGGTGATTGCTCAAGTAACTCTCCAAGCGCATCACCTATAAAATCTCGTGCCTGCGACAAATTACTCAACCGGTCACCCATATCACTTCCCAACAATAAAAACACTTCCTTTTTCATAACTGCGGCTAAAGTAATAAGCAGTATTCATATAAGACTATGCTGTAAAGACAAAAAAAGAGATATTTTTGACACAAATTAAAAATATGAGTTTCAAAACTTCTTTTTGGGCAAACCTCGCCGCTTACCTTGTCGGTAAAATCGTATATACCATCATCTTCGTTGTTATATTAGTAGTAATTGCTGGTATCGCGTACTCATCACTGGACCTTAACAACACAAAAGACCAAACCAAAATTGACCACCCCACTTTCTTAAAACTGCACTTGCAAGGAGATATCGCCGATAGAAAAGACCACAATCCACTAGAAGTACTCGTAAACAACGAAGATGCGCAGAGTCCTTCATTGGAAGAAATAAAAGAGGGGCTGAACTTTGCCAAAAATGATCCACTGATAAAAGGGGTGTTGCTTGATTTTTCTGGTTTATCAACCGGTATGGCGAACATAGAAGAAATGCGCAGCGAAATGCTAAACTTCAAAAAAAGCGGAAAAAAAATATACAGCTACAGTTCTGCCTATTCACAAAGTGAATACTATCTCGCTACTTGTGCCGACTCAATTTGGCTGAATCCGCAGGGACAGGTCGAATTCAAAGGCCTTTCGATGAAGTATTTGTTTTTCAAAAAACTACTCAACAAACTCGGTATTCAACCCGAAATTTTTCGCCAAGGAAAATACAAAAGCGCTATAGAACCATTTGAACTCGATTCTATGAGCATTGCAAGCGAGGAGCAGTCAACAGCCCTTGTGTCATCGATATGGCAAGTGCTACGCAAAGATATTTCATTGAGCAGAAAACGCAGCAGCAGCGAACTCAATGACATAGCCGACAGTCTAATTGTGCTTAATGCCACGCAAGCAGTGCAAAACAAACTTGTTGACGGTGTATATTACCGAGATCAAATTGAAACACGAATCAGCGCTGTGTCCAACAAAACACAAGCTCTTGTCGCCTTCTCCGACTATCTTAAAAGCAAAACTCCCATTGATGTAGAAGAAACTGAAAATCCAAAAAACACCATCGCCATGCTCTATGCCGAAGGAGAAATCGTTCACGGCAAGGGTGCGAAGGATCAAATTGGCGATGTTTCATTTATGGCCGAATTAAAAAAAATAAGAGAAAACAGCAACATCAAAGCTTTGGTACTGCGCATCAATTCTCCCGGAGGAAGCGCCTTAGCATCTGAAAACATTTTGCGTGAAGTTGAACTGACAAAAAAAATAAAACCAGTAGTGGTATCCATGGGCAATGTAGCGGCATCAGGTGGTTACTACATCGCTTGCAAAGCCGATGCAATTGTTGCGCAAGCAACCACCATCACTGGATCCATTGGCGTATTCGGAATGATGTTCAACTTGCGCGAGCTATTGCAAGATAAAATTGGCGTTAGCTTCGACGCTGTTAACACGAACAAGCACTCTGATTTCCCAGCCTTCGATCGCCCGCTCAATGCCAAGGAAAAAGAAATTATTCAAAAAGAAATTGAAGTAGTATATGGTGTTTTCAAACAAAGGGTAGCTACTGGCAGAAAGTTCAGTGTTGAAATGGCCGACAGTTTAGGCCGAGGCCGAGTATGGTCGGGAACAGATGCTAAAAGAATCGGACTCGTAGATGTATTGGGTGGACTCAATGACGCCATTGCCATCGCCGCCAAAAAAGCACATCTCAGCAATTACGAACTCAAATCATTTCCACATCAAGAATTCAACTTCAGCGACGTAATCAAAGATTTTTCTTCTTTGGAAATTCAAAACACAATTGCCGAAAGCGCTGAGCTGAAGGGCCACTACTCTACCATTATGAATCTACTGCGTCAAATGCAAAGCATGAAAGGCCTGCAAACACGCCTGCCTGGTGAAATCATCATAGAATAATAATAATAGTACCTTTGGCCATCGTCTACGCAAAATGTCATTAAGCAACAGCATCATAACTTGGCAACTCAAAAAACGCTATCCAAAAATAGAGTACTGGATGACGCATGCCAATGCGGTACAAAAGCAATGTTTGCTCAACCTTGTTGACAATGCCAAAAACACGGTATTCGGCAAACAGTATGAATTTAAAAACATACACAACTACGAGCAATTCCGAGCCAGCATTCCGCTGCACAGCTACGAAGATCTTTTTCCTTACATTAACAAAGCTTTGCAAGGCGAAGAAAACATACTGTGGCCAGGCGAAGTAAAGTGGTTCGCAAAATCGTCGGGTACTACTAATGACAAAAGCAAATTCATTCCAGTTAGCAAAGAATCTCTGTACGACTGCCACTACAAAAGCGGCAAAGACATGCTTTCGATTTACTGCAATGAATTTAAAAAAGCCAAAATATTTGAAGGCAAATGCCTTTTTATGGGCGGAAGCCACGAAATCAACATTTTAAACGATAAAAGTTATGTTGGTGATCTTTCGGCAATCATCATCGACAACCTACCCTTCTGGATCAACTCGCGCAGGAGTCCTGATAAAAAAACAGCCCTGCTTGGCAACTGGGAAGAAAAGTTGGAGAAAATGACGGACATCGCCATTAAAGAAAACATCACCACCCTGTCGGGAGTTCCATCGTGGACCTTGGTTTTTCTAAAACGAGTGCTCGAAAAAACGGGCAAAGCCAACATAGAAGAAGTGTGGCCAAACATTGAAATGTTTATGCATGGAGGCGTAAAGTTTGATCCCTACATCGAACAATACAACAAACTTTTTCCATCGGGAAAAATGAAATACAGCGAAACTTTCAACGCTTCTGAAGGGTATTTCGGTGTGCAAATAGACAATAAAGTACGCGACCTTTTACTGCTCATTGACAACGGTATTTTTTACGAATTCATCCCCATCAATGAAATCGACAAAGAACAACCAAAAGCATTGCACTTGCAGGAAGTAGAAGTCAATAAAGCTTACGCTATGGTCATTTCAACCAATGCAGGACTTTGGCGCTACAAACTTGGTGACACCATCAAATTCACGGCAACGCACCCTTACCGCTTCATTATTTTGGGGCGCACCAAATACTGCATCAATGCTTTTGGAGAAGAACTCATGATTGACAACGTTGAAAAAGCAATTCAAATCGTGTGTGAAAAATTAAAAGTAAAAATCAATGACTACACCGCTGCTCCCATATTTTTAAACGAAACAGGCTGTGGCGCCCACGAATGGGTTATCGAATTTGAAGAAGATCCTATTGACATCACCTACTTCTCTGAAAGTCTTGACAGTGCGCTAAAAACATTGAATTCCGACTATGAAGCCAAGCGTTACAAGAACATGGTTTTACATCCCCCCGAAGTACACGCAGTGCCGCGTGGCACATTTTATAAGTGGTTCAAGAGCAAAGACAAATTGGGTGGTCAAAATAAAATTCCACGTTTGTCGAACGATAGAGTATTTGTGGAAGAAATAAAAAAATTCATACAGCAATGAAAACAAAAATAATTTTGTTTTTTACTGCGCTCGCATTAGTAATGAGCTGTGGTTTTAGCGCGCTATCGAAAAGCACAACGCCACAAAAAAAACAAAATAGCGATTCGTTGTTTGCCACTGACACCATGCACACTAAAGCACTTCTGCTACTCAAATCAATAAAAGTGAATGGTACTCAACTGTACACCGATGCCATCGAAAATTACTATGTCGCAAGCCAAAATTCAATTTGCAAAACCAGTTCACAAAATAACGCCAAATTTGTTTACAGCTTAAAACGTTCGGGTACGATCACCTCTATTGATGCCGGCGACCCCATGCGCGTGCTGGTGTTTTACAAAGACCTTTCACTCATCACTTTTCTCGACAATTTCATGGCAGAGGCAAGCAGTATTTCACTGATGGACTTCGGACTAGATCAAGCCGAAACTGTTTGCAAAGCCTTGAACAACGGAATTTGGGTGTACGACGTCAAACAAGACAAACTCGTTAAAATAAGTGCCACGCTGAACATTGATATTGAAATTTTAAACATCCAACGCATCATCGGCGAAAATTTCAATCCTACGCAAATGATGGAGCGCAACAACGGGCTTTACCTCAACGACCCCACTAAAGGAATATTTGTTTTCGACAATTACGGTGCTTATTTGCGCAAAATACCTGAGCCAAGCATCCGTAAATTCAATGTATTAGATGGCATTCTGTCTTTCCGCCGAAACAACGACATCTTCTCCCTGAACACAGAAACCTTAGAACTTTCAAAAATATATTCCGACAGCACCATGACCGACTTCAGCATCAGCGAAAAAAAACTATTTGTACTTAATGCAGATAGCCTTCATATTTATAAATTAAACCCTTAATTTAGCGCGAAGGTTAACTCCAAAAAATTATCATATGCATGTAGCTGTTGCTGGAAATATAGGATCGGGAAAAACAACACTTACTTCAATGCTATCTAAGCATTACGGATGGGAGGCGCATTTTGAAGATGCCGATGACAACCCTTATATGAATGACTTTTACGAAGACATGCAACGCTGGTCATTCAACCTTCAAATTTACTTTTTGAACTCTCGCTTCAGTAAAATTCAAGAAATAAGAACAACAGGCAAGAGTGTTATTCAAGACAGAACCATTTACGAAGACGCCTATATCTTTGCGCCCAACTTGCATGCAATGAACTTGATGATTAAACGCGACTTCACTACCTACTCCAATTTATTCAATCTTTGCAATAGCTTAATTCAAGCGCCAGATCTTTTGATTTATTTGCGCGCAAGTGTTCCAACATTGGTGAATCAAATTCAAAAAAGAGGTCGCGAATACGAAGCCGCCATCCGTTTGGATTACCTTACAAGATTGAACGAACGTTACGAGGCATGGATATCAACCTATGCTGCCGGCAAACTATTAATTATCGATGTTGACCACAACAACTTCCCTGAAAACAAAGAAGATTTGGGAAAGATCATCACTAAAATTGATGCAGAGATTAACGGATTATTCTAATCCTATTTTTTCAGTCTACATGTCATTGCGAGAATTTTTGGGTACAAAAATTCTCGCACTCACGAACTGACTATAAATAAGCTCAAATTATTTCTTCAACAACTTCAGCGGAAAGCCCAATTTATTGACCTTCACAAACAAATAGGGATGATTCAACGCACCAAAACTTTGGTAAAATCTTCCAATATTTTCATCGTTTGACCCTTCAAAATCAAAGGTGATATTTTGTCCGCTGTATTCATGAACAACGCTGTCGATTAAAAAAGCCATAGCGCCCGAATTTCTCGCCAGCTCATTATTTCCCGAGAAGAGAAAAATAATTTTCCCTTCTGTTTTTAAAAAACATGCCCCGGCACAAACTTTACCTGCCAGCAAAACATGCTTCACTCTCAATATGCCTTTGTAATCGCATACATCCATCAATTCTTCAAAGCGGAGGTAATCGTTTTTAGAAAGCGTTTTGATGCTTTTCCCTTTTTCAGCTTGAAACAAATTAATCACTTCTAATGCCTTTGACACTTCCTCAACAGTCAATCCAAGTTGAACTGCCTTTTTAATATTTCGGCGACAATTTTCCGAATATCTTTTTTTTATGTCGTCATGGGAAGACGACAAATTCAACTCGAAATTCACGCGCTCTACAGTCAATCCAGGAGCTTTTAATCCATTAAAGGAATTTAGATAATACTCTAAAAACTTAAATTTTGAATTTGCAATTTTCAAAACTTCAAACAAAATATTTTCATCTGTTTGCGTTTTTGAATACAAACCCAATTGCTGTATAAAAAAAGGTGGGTAAACATATTTAATGCTGAACTTCTTCTTCCACGGCAAAGGAAAAATAGCATCGTAATCGCCAACCACAATGCCGTCCCAGTTTTCGCACAACTCATCCAAATACCAAGAAAAAGCATAAGGCAACTGCTGAATACTCTGGCGAACACAAGTATCCCATTTCTGAAAGTCAATATTTTTATGTTCAAAATACTTAATGTCCATCGGGCTTTGCGTATTCCACCATATCAATATACACTTTGCGCCATCCTTTCCACAATTCACGATCGTTCATAGAATCGTTGTGCCATAATGAAATAAAAATACCATTCACCGCCTTCACCTCATCAATAATGGCTCGATAGTGGTCCATCGCTCTCTCTGGTGATATTTTTTGATAGTATTTCAGAGTACCCTCCATGACGGCAAAAGGAAAAATCTTCAGCGCCGTCTCCACTTCCAAATCTAAATCATAAAAGAAAAAAGGAGTACACAAGCCAGCCCTAAAACCATAATCTGACGCATAACCCATTGTATAATCTTCCTGAATATCTAGTTCAATCAAATTGCGGTAGGTATCGGGCAAAGTGATTTTCAAAAAATGCTGACGACTTTTAAAAATTTCTCTATTGATTACGCCATTGAGTCGCGCCACTTCCTTAGCCAGCTGCGCTGGCTTGCCATTGCTTCCAAACGAAGGATGAATACCCACTTGAGCGTAATCGGCGAGTGATTTGATGAGTGACCTAAATTTCCTGCTTTCCACCGAAATATTTTTGTCGTTCACGCCATAGTCACCCAACAAAAAAAAGTAGAGGTATTCCAAATTGTACTTTTTTTGCAAGTCGAGTTGAAAGTCGTAGGTATCATATGGATCTTTTTCAGACCCACTCAACACTGCCAAACGCTCTTTGAATCCTTTAATATCAAGTTTTGCAAGCGATTTTAAAAAGCCGCCAATCGTGCGCACAAAACCCTTTTCCAAATAAGCATAAGCATTGTCGATATCAATAGACGAGATGAACCTATATTTCTGAACAGGAAAAATCAATTCGGGATATTTTTGCAGCAGCACAGCCTTGAAATGCAAGGCCCACTTATTGACCACCGGTTGATGCAAAAAATTGTAGCTGTGCGCCAAACTTGCGGGCGCATCAAAACGATCGTACACATCCCTAATGTGCGGCAAATATTCTTCGTAGCGGCTGGCCAAAAAGAAGGCTGCCGAAAAAATATCAAAAGGCAGCGCCGACTTTGGGCCCACTGAGAAAAAAGCCTTGGTATCTTTCCAATTGAAAACTGAAATATCTTGATCTAAAATGCCCGTTTCAAACAAAAGTCCTTTCGACTGAACAAACACCTCGTCCGCAAAAGGCTGATTGCTGTAAGTTATTTTAGGTCCATCACAATTCAAAAAACGTTCTCTATCAGTAGTGATTTCAAACTTTACAGCGCAAATATCTCTGAACACCAAATTAAAGGCATACTTTGCTCTACTGGTGATTTTAGGCGTATAAACGAGAATCATTACGGAAAGGTAAAAGAAACAATGATAAAAAGGAAGTAATTGCCTTTCCGCTTTTAACTTTTTACCTTAAGTTTGCGATATTAAATAAGCAACAGTGAAATATGCATCATTCCTAACATGGAATATTAAAAAATGCACACTTTAACTGAGCAACAAATAAAATTAGAGACAAATGAAATTTGGCGTAATTACTTTCCCGGGATCCAACTGCGATCAAGACATGATATATGTTTTAAAAGATATTTTGGGTCAAGAAGTGGAGTCACTTTGGCACAAAGACCGCGACCTTAAAGGCTGCGATTTCATTGTGCTTCCTGGCGGTTTCTCTTACGGAGATTATTTGCGTTCAGGCGCCATTGCGCGCTTTTCACCAATTATGGAAGAAGTAATCAAACACGCCGACAAAGGTGGATACGTATTGGGTGTTTGCAATGGTTTTCAAATTTTGTGCGAGTCGGGTTTATTGCCTGGCGCACTATTGCAAAACAATTCTCAAAAATTCATTTGCAAAAATGTATTTGTAACGCCTCAAAGCGCTGAAGCCGCGATTTGTACTTCATTGCAAAAAAACAAAGCCTATAAAATTCCAATCGCTCATCAGGAAGGAAGGTACTATGCCGACAAAGAAACTTTGTGGCAATTGAACGAAAACGATCAGGTCATTTTTCGTTACAGCGACAAAGATGGAAACATCAACGATGCCGCAAATCCAAATGGCGCTTTAGACAATATTGCGGGTGTTTGCAACAAAGGAAAAAATGTATTCGGCATGATGCCGCATCCTGAAAGAGCTGCTGACGATCATCTTTCAAACATTGATGGACGATTGATTTTTGAGTCGTTGATCGAAGGGGTGATGGCGAAAATTTAAGGAACTATAATCACATACATCGCGCGCGTCTTCAGACGCGTGCGGATTTATAAAGGCATTTGAAATGGCAAGATAAGTAGGCACGCGCTACAAACGCGCGCCAGGAACCACAATCACCCCTCCACTACAATCATACTTGGCTCCTGTTACACTCGCCAAGCAATTCGGTAAATTCAAGTAGCGCAACACGCCCAGGAAAGCGAAAATAATGGCTTCTTTGAAATCAACCACCGCCGCTTCAGGCACCACCACTTCTCCGTTCTTGAAATTGAATTTTATTCTTTCTATTAAAAAGGAATTTTTCGCTCCACCTCCTGTAACCAGCAAAGAACCTGGTTTTATATTGGCAACAATACTTTGAGCAATGTATTCCACCACGGTGCGCATTTGATCTTCTATCGTTAATGCGCTTGCCTGCAACAGCGGGAAATAATGATTTTCAATGTATTCAATACCTAAAGATTTAGGCGCCAACAAGTGGTTAAATGCCACACTGTGCAATTGCTTCAGCAATTCGGCATCCACTTTTCCGCTGGCAGAAATTTTACCACCATCGTCGTATGGCACTCCAAAATGAGCCACCAGTGCATTCAACAGAATGTTCACCGGACAAATATCGAAGGCCATTCTCCTCTGCTCTTGGTAGGAAATATTGGCAATACCACCCAAATTTAAGCAGTTGTCATATTGCGCAAACAACAACTGATCACCAATCGGAACCAGTGGTGCGCCTTGTCCACCGAGGGCAACATCCAAAGTACGGAAATCACCTATCGCTGTCTTTTGCGTGATTGCAGCAAGGTGATTCAAGTCACCAATCTGCAAAGTCAAGCCAATTTCAGGCTGGTGAAAAACAGTGTGGCCGTGCGACGAAATGAAATCTACTTGTAAGCCGTATTGCTCAATAAATGATTTTACTTTATCGCCCATCCAAATTCCGTAATCAACATGTAACTTGCTTAGTTCATAGCCGGTATAAGAGCGAGCGTTTTGCAGATGTTCTTTGAGGGAAAGGTCGTAAGAAATGGTAACACCAGGACCGGAAATAAAAGTCCAAACACCATCTTTTTGTGTAAATTCACAATAGGCGATATCCAATCCATCTAAGGAAGTGCCCGACATTAAACCGATAACCTTGTATTTTTTCACCGTGAAAAATTAATGATTTAAATTTACTTTATGAATATAGAATTTTCTGAAGAACACAAAATGATTCAACAAGCAGCAAGAGATTTTGCGCGCAACGAATTGTTACCATGCGTTATTGAAAGAGACGAGCACCAAACTTTTCCAAAAGAACAAATTAAAAAACTCGGAGAGCTTGGATTCATGGGTATGATGGTTGACCCTAAATACGGCGGCGCCGGAATGGACGCCATCTCCTACGTTTTAGCAATGGAAGAAATTTCAAAAATCGACGCCTCTGTTTCCGTGTGCATGAGTGTAAACAATTCTCTCGTTTGCTGGGGATTGGAAACCTACGGCACTGAAGCGCAAAAACAAAAATATTTGATTGATCTGGCGAAGGGAGAAAAAATTGGCGCTTTCTGCTTGTCGGAGCCTGAAGCTGGATCTGATGCCACATCGCAAAGCACTACTGCCATCGACAAAGGAGATTACTACCTGCTCAACGGCACTAAAAACTGGATCACCAATGGCAGTTCTGCCTCTACTTATTTAGTTATCGCGCAAACCGATGTAAGCAAGGGCCACCGTGGCATTAACGCCTTCATTGTTGAAAAAGGATGGGAAGGATTTGTGGTGGGAAAAAAAGAAAACAAACTCGGAATTCGCGGTTCCGATACGCATTCGCTGATGTTTACCGACGTTAAAGTTCCCAAAGAAAATAGAATTGGCGAAGATGGTTTTGGATTCAAATTCGCAATGAGCACACTCTCTGGGGGCCGCATAGGCATTGCTTCGCAGGCGCTCGGAATCGCCAGCGGCGCTTACGAACTGGCCTTGCAGTATTCAAAAGACAGAAAAGCATTTGGCAAAGCCATTTCAGAACACCAGGCGATTGCCTTCAAACTCGCCGACATGGCAACGCAAATCAACGCTGCCCGTTTACTTTGCCTTAAAGCAGCATGGCTCAAAGACCAGCATGCCGACTACACCGAAGCGGGTGCAATGGCGAAACTCTTCGCTTCTAAAGTAGCGATGGACACCACAGTGGAGGCAGTGCAAATTCACGGCGGTTACGGCTTTGTGAAAGAATACCATGTGGAACGACTCATGCGTGACGCGAAAATCACACAGATCTACGAGGGAACAAGCGAGATACAAAAAGTGGTGATCAGCAGGGGGATATTGAAGTAATTTTTTTCTGAATGAACTTCAGAGTTTGGTATTCCCTCTCCTTCGGAGAGGGGTGCGTTTGCCCCTTCGCGGGGAGGAGGGAGATGGAATAAAAAAAAACTTATTCCATAATTTCTATTTCTCTTTTTCTCATTTCGATCTGGCGCGCGTTTTCAACGCGTGCCTATTTATCATGGCATTTAAATGCCGGCACAGATCCGCACGCGTTGAAAACGCGCGCGAGGATCAGTAAAAAAGCGCGCGAGGATCATTCCAATTTTGTAAGTTGTACCAATCCTTTTTCACCGCAATAATCCACAGCACTGCTGTATACATAATGCTCTGGTAGAATTACAATTTCGTCCGTTACGGGATTTTGATGTATATAATCCATCTTTTGGGCCATCAATTCATTTGTATTTAGCTCGATAGGATGAAATCCATCTTTCCATATTTTAAATTCCGAATTCCGCTGAATTCTTTCTCCCGCAAAAACAAATTTTTTAATTAGCCACACTCTTCTTGATTCACTAAATTCACTCATTGATTCAAATAATTTTTTACTTGTAAATTTTTTAAAATCACGCATTATATTTTCAAGTAAAACCCCTTCCTCCGCAGAAACGATCAGATGAATATGATTACTCATAATTACCCATGCATACACTTTCAGTCCTTTTTTAGCGATACAATAATTTAAAGAATCAACGACGATTTGTTTGTATATCGGACGCGTGAATATATCAACCCAGTCGATTACAGTTGTGGTCACAAAATATATCCCATCAGGATTTCTGACTTTAAATTTAGTGGACATATAATTTGATTATACAGGAGAAAAAATGGGCATTACAAATGCCGGGATACATAGGCACGCGTTGAAAACGCGCGCCAGACAAAAATTGACAACGCGTGCCAAACAAAATATCTAATACAGCAACATCATTACGCAATGCTTTGGCAAATGCCTTCAGGTTTTTGTTGTAGTGGGAAGAGGACATAGAAATCAGTTTGCATTTCAAACTAAAAAAATGTGCCTCTTGTCAATGAATCGACAAAAAATCCATCACCCTGCCACCGCATATTTCCCTCGCATCACTCTCCTCCGAGAGGGAATTTTATACCTGAAAGCATAAGATTAAAAAAGAAATGAATTTAACTTAACTGACTATCTCCCCATCTTTCATTTCAATGATTCTATCAGACCTTTCGGCGAAATCATTATCGTGTGTAACGGCAATAATCGTATTTCCTTTCGACGCCAATTCTTTAAAAATATCGAATACTATTCCAGTATTTACAGAATCTAAATTCCCTGTTGGTTCATCAGCCATAATCACTTTGGGTTCATTGATCAATGCTCGGGCAACAGCGATGCGCTGCTGCTGTCCGCCCGATAATTTCCCCGACAACTTCAATGCATAATCCTCCATTTGCATTTGCTTCAATTTAGCGTATGCTCTTTCTTCAATTTCAGTTCTACTGTGTTTGGCGAGCTTAAGCGCGGGCATCATTACATTTTGCAAGGCAGTAAATTCAGGCAACAAAAAGTGAAATTGAAAAATAAATCCAATGTTTTCATTGCGAAAAGCAGCGAGTTCATTTTGCGACAAACCCGTCACCTTAGTATTGTTGATGTGCACTTCACCTTCGTAGTCGTTGTCCATCGTCGACAACAAATACAACAACGTAGATTTACCACAACCCGACTTACCTGTGATGGTCACAAATTCTCCGGCATTGATCGTCATGTTGATGTTTTTAATCACATGAAACTCCTCGGTTTCCCTGAAGTATTTATTGAGTTGTATGGTTTTTAAAATCTCCGACATATTATCCTCTCAAAATGGCTACAGGATCAATTTTTGACGCTTTGATCGACGGCATCAAGCCTGCTACCAGAGTTGTAATAACGCCAAACAAAACACCAAAAACGTAATATTTAATTTCAAAAATTACCGGAAATGTTTTTAAACTCACCATGCCCTGCGAAGGAAAAGGAACACACGACAATCCGTAAGAAAGTAAAAAACCAAGCAGCAATCCTGCTATGGCGCCCAACAATCCAATGACAATAGACTGCGTTAAAAATATTTGAATAATGTCTTTCTGCGCGAAACCTTGCGCTTTTAAAATCGCAATATCTTTCATTTTATTGGTGATGAGCATATTCATAATGTTGTAAATACCAAAGCCAGCAACAATGAGCATTGTCGCGCTGACCACAATGGTCAATACGTCGCGAACCACATTAGAGGTTTGCACAGAAGCATTGGTCACCTCCCAGCTTTCGGCTTTATAGCCATACTTTTTTTCGCAAGAAATTGCTTCTGCAGAAGCATGCTTCAAATCTTTCAGTTTTACATTAATGTTGGTAATGTAGCTGCCGTCTTTGCCTAAAATTTGCTGAACCGTGGCAATGTTGACATAGCTGTTCACATCGTCAACCATGGCCATCCCCATTTGAAAAGTACCCACTACACGCAAGCGCATAGAATTACCGGCTGGGGAAGCCAATGTGACCATGTCGCCCATGCTGACATGTAATTTTTTTGCGAGTCCAACACCCATCACAATTCCATTGTCGCTGGTTAATAAATTCTCCAAACGACCACTTACAATTTTATCTTTCAAGTCGAAAATGCGTATTTCCTCCAGAATATTTACGCCTTTAATAATGCCATTCAACTGCACAGGACCGTAATTGTAAAACACCTGAGAGCTCAACATCGGCGACACAGCAAGCACCTTCGGATTGTCTTTTAAATCCGCAATAATTTGATCGGCACTTTTGATATTCAGGTTCACATTCTTTGGTTTTTGGTGGTGCACCACAACGAGCTGCGAGCTGTCTTGAAAATAATCAGCCGTAACAGAAGAAGAAAAATCTGTTTTAACATCGTTGTATATCTTTATATCGGCAGTTGAAGCCAGCATGGTGTCTTGTAAAAACTTGTTCACCCCCTTCATAAAACTAATCATGAGAATGAACATGGCAATACCAAAAGTAACGCCCAGCATGGCCACTATCGACTGCTTTTTGCGCGACAGCAAGTGGGTTTTAGCGATTTCAAGATTTACGGGTAAGGCCATTTTATTTTTTCTCAACAGGTAAAAGCACTTCGCTATTTTCATCGAGTCCCGATAGTATTTCTGCATCGTCTAAAGTGAGAATTCCTGTTTTAACAAGAATCAATTTTTCACTTCCCTCCTGTTTCACCAAAACACTGTCGTTGCTAACCAAAACATTGCGCGGCAATACCAATGCATTGTCCTTTTTTTGAATAATAATATTTGCCTCCACCGAAGAATGCACAAAGGGCAATGTCACCGCTTCACTAAACTCTGCATCAACTCGAAAAGACTGATCCATTTCATTCATCATAGGATACAGTCTACTAATGCGCGCTTTGTAAATTAGCTTTCCGGTGATGTCGGTTTTAAGCAACACTTCTTGATTCACTTTAATGCGGTCAATATCCAATTGATCCACCGACAATTTCAACACCCGCGCATTTTTAGCGCCCACCAAAGCCACGAGTTCACTCATGCGCACAGCCTCCCCTTCTTCTTTGTAGGTTTTAAAAACAATGCCATCGATGTCACTTCGAATGATGAAATTATTAAGATCACTAGCGGCAGCCGCAAGCTGACTTTGTGCATTTGCCAAAGCCAAATGCAAATCGTTTTTAGCCGATTTGCACTTTTCTTTTGCCGACCGATACAAATTTTCAGAGGTAGCACTTTGCAAAACACGGTTATCGTATTCTACTTGTGTTGTTGCATTGTTGTCAATTAACTTTTTGTACTTCACTAAAAGCGTCGAATCCATGCTGTATTTTGCTGCAGCATTTTGTAAATTCAATTTCAAATCATTTAAAACAGGCGAGCTTCCAGAGGCATCACCCATTGCCTTCTCTAATTGCTGCTTTGCAGCCGACCACCTTGCCGATTGTGATTCGTTGGCAATTTCATACAACACCTGTCCACGCTTCACGCTGTCGCCATCATTCAAATACTTTTTAATAATAGTACCATTGATCAAAGCAAAAACGCTGTGCTCATTTTTTGAAATAATACTGCCCGAAGCATATACCGTTTCAACGATATTTTTGCGCTGCGGATGAATGGTTTCCGAAGTGCTGCACGCCGCAAAAGCGAGCAGGAAAAAACAGACGAGTATATAAATATTACGAGACATAGATCATAATTTGAGGGGTAAATTTACAATATTGTCGGCAGGAAAGAATGATGTTGCTCAGTAAATATTTCGAACCCGAAATCACACCCTCAACTGATGCGGCTCCAATTGCTTTTAGGATCCGTCAATTCAATCAATTTCACAGCGATCGGTCTGTTTTCTACTTTGACTATTTCAGGATCATCGCTTAAAATCTCCATCGCCTTTTGGCGTGCAATTTGCAGCACTTGCGTGTCTTGCACCAAGTCGGCAATTTTAAAATCCATCATTCCACTTTGGCGTGTCCCTTCAATATCTCCTGCACCGCGCAATTTCAAATCGACTTCCGCAATTTTAAATCCGTCGTTGGTTTCGCACATTGTTCTCATGCGCAATTTACTATCGGCACCGAGTTTATCGCTCGTCATCAAAATACAATACGATTGTTCTGCGCCTCTACCCACTCGTCCGCGCAACTGATGCAACTGCGACAAACCAAAACGCTCAGCGCTTTCAATAATCATTACTGAAGCATTAGGCACATTCACGCCCACTTCTATCACAGTAGTAGCGACCATAATTTGAGTGACACCGTTTTTAAATCGCGCCATTTCAAAATCTTTGGCATCTGATTTCATTCTACCGTGCAGCACAGAAATTTGATACTGCGGCGGTTCAAAAACACGTTGTACACTTTCGTATCCATCCATTAAATCTTTATAATCCATGGCGGCCGATTCTTCAATGAGCGGATACACCATGTACACCTGCCGACCGAGCGCAATTTGTTCGCGCATAAATCCGAACACGCGCAAACGGCTGCCATCATTGAAATGTTTTGTGGTGATAGGTTTACGGCCTGGTGGCAATTCATCAATTACAGAAGTATCTAAATCACCGTACAAGGTCATGGCGAGCGTGCGTGGAATTGGCGTTGCCGTCATCACCAAAACATGGGGCGGACGCGTATTTTTTTTCCACAGTTTCGACCGTTGCGCCACACCAAATCGGTGTTGTTCATCGATCACAACGAGACCTATATTTTTAAAAACAACAGGATCTTCAATCAAGGCGTGCGTCCCTACAATCACTTGCAAATTTCCCGATGCTAAACGTTCAAAAATAGCCTCGCGTTTTTTTCCTTTTACAGAGCCCGTCAATAGCTCCACGCCAACACCAAGCGGCGCCAACAATTCCTGAAAAGAAGCAAAATGTTGATTGGCCAATATTTCCGTGGGCGCCATGATAGCTGCCTGATATCCGTTGTCGAGTGCAATTAAAATACTGAGCAGCGCCACCATTGTTTTCCCACTTCCTACGTCGCCTTGCAAGAGCCGATTCATGTGTTGCCCCGAACCCATGTCTTTGCGAATTTCTTTCACCACGCGCTTTTGTGCTCCAGTGAGTTCGAAAGGCAAATGTTTGGTATAAAACCCATTGAAATAATCGCCCACTTTGTCGAAAATAAATCCGGCATAAGTAGTTTGTCTTCCTTGTTTAATTTTCAAGATGCGCAGTTGCGCAAAAAACAATTCGTCAAATTTCAAGCGAGCGATGGCTTTGTTCGCCATCTCCATATTGGTTGGCGAATGAATGTGCTGAAAGGCTTGATCTCTCGACATCAACTGCATGTCTTCTATCATTTCAGCATTCAGTGTTTCAGCGATTTTTCCTTTCACCATTGGCAACAATGCCATCATTATTTTTTTGAGACCTCTACTATCGAGACCTCTATTTTTCATGTTTTCTGAAGAATTGTAAACGGGTTGCAAACCCTTCAATTCTTGCATTGCAGGAATTGAATACAAAGTCATTTCAGGATGCGTGATACTCAACTTTGATCCAAACAAATTCGGCTTGCCATACACTATATATTCTTTGCCGAGTTCCAACGATTTTTTCATCCACGGTATACCGCGAAACCACACCAATTCAATCGTTGCAGTGTCGTCACGCAATTTCGCACTGAGTCGTTTCGCTTTGCCTTTCCCAACTTCTTCAATACTCAACAGCGTTCCTTTTACCTGCACATAAACAGGATCGGCATTGAGCTGATTTATCTTTTGAAAGTGACTTCGATCTACATATTTAAATGGGAAATGCTGCAGTAAATCTCCGATGGTAAAAATATGCATATCGAGTTTAAGCACATCGGCCCTGTTCGGACCAACACCTTTCACAAATTCTACCGAAGTATGCAAAATTTCAGACATGAGATAAAAATAGGAAAAAATCTCCCGCCGAATTGTGTGCAGTTGAAGATCTGTGAAAATCTATGGGATCTGTGGGAGATATATTTGCTGAATTTTTCAGATTTAGCCGAGAAATTTTGCACACACAGACCGCACAACTTTTAGGACAATGGTTGCATAAAATAAAGTAGATAACTTTTAAGGACAATGCATCCCTCGCGAGTGCACTCTCCCTCGCGCGCGTTTGCAACGCGTGTGAATTTATCTTGGCATTTACATGCCTTGAAAGTAGATGCGCACGCGTTGCAAACGCGCGCGAGAGGAAAAGAAAAAAATTAAAAAACGAATGATGGCTTAACGACCACCAACAAAATCAAAATTAGCAGAAAAGCAAAACAGAACATTTACTGATGATGCGCCAAGACATGGCTATTTTTACAGCGCTATTCAAAGCGCTGCATAGAGCACAACTCAAAATAAATACCTTGCTGCGCCATCAAATCAGCGTGCGCTCCGCGCTCCGCAATTTTACCTTTGTCGAGTACAATAATTTCATCAGCATGCTGAATGGTCGACAGGCGATGCGCAATCACAATAGAAGTTCGATTCGACATCACTTTTTGAAGTGCGTCCTGCACCAACTTTTCCGATGCGGTATCGAGTGCCGATGTGGCTTCGTCTAAAATTAAAATAGGAGGGTTTTTCAAAACGGCACGCGCGATGCACAAACGCTGGCGCTGTCCGCCCGACAGCTTGTCGCCCTTATCGCCAATCACGGTATCGTAAGCATTGGGCAGCTGCATGATGAAATCGTGGGCATTGGCCACTTTTGCGGCAGCCACCATTTCTTCCTTGGTGTATGATCCACCAAAAGAAATGTTGTTGAACACGCTGTCATTGAAGAGCACTGAATCTTGTGTCACTACTCCAATCAACGAACGCACATCGGAAATTTTACAAGAACGAATATTGATGCCGTCAATCAGAATTGCGCCTTGCGTGACATCGTAGAATCGTGGAATTAAATCGGCCAAGGTTGATTTTCCGCCACCGCTGTGTCCGACCAAAGCAATGGATTTTCCTTTATGAATTTTCAAAGAGATGTTGCTCAACACTTCTTCCTTTCCATAGGCGAAATGCACATTTTTGAATTCAATTTCTCTTTCAAAACCTTTCAATACTTGCGGGTTTTGTGGATCAACAATGCTGTTTTCAGCCTTCATTATTTTGTCAATTCTATCAATTGCCGCTGCTCCTTTTTGCACATTGCTGTATGCTCCAGCAATATTTTTTATGGGTGCAATGGCCAAATACAGCAGCAGTATATATCCAATAAAAATAGAACCGCTCATACCGCCGTCAAAAACAAAGTACATACCGCCCACCACCAATACCGAAGCAATGGTAATCATGCCCAGCACCTCACTCAAGGGCGAGGCCAAATCGCGCTTGCGAAAAAGGCGTATCGACAATTCTTTGAATCGGTTGTTGTTTTCTTCAAACTTATCGCCCGTATATTTTTCAGCGCTAAATGCCTTGATGACTTTGAGTCCCGACAACATTTCTTCCATCATTGACAAAATATCGCCCATCTTATCCTGTGCTTTTGTAGACGTGCGCTTGAGGCCCTTGCCTAAAAAAGCAATGGCCAAAATAGAAATCGGGGTAAACAACAGCATAAAGAGTGTCAATTGCACATCAATAAAAAACATAGAACCTATCACCAACACAATGCTCAAAGGCTCTCGAAATATAGCTTCCATAGAAGCCATAATAGACCATTCAACCTCCTGCACATCGTAAGTCATGCGCGACATGATGTCGCCCTTTTTTTCGTCGCTAAAAAACGACAGCGGCAATCGCATGGCCTGGTGAAACATACTTTGGCGCAAATCACTGATAACGCCATTGCGTATGGGGGACAAGAAAAACATGGCGAAATAGCGACACGCATTTTTCAGTAAAAACGTCAAAACAATAATACCTGAAACGTAGAGCAACACATTCGACTTACCCGTGGCCACCGTATCGGCTTGCAAAATAATTTCAGAAGTCCACTGCTGCATTCCATACTGCACTGATTTGATGTTTACGTCGTGGTAGGGGTTTTCTGCCAAAAATTTTTGCAAATCGGCTGCCGATGATTTTTCGAACAATATCTCTAAAACAGGGATAAAAAAAGCGAAAGAAAGCAGATTGAAAATGGCGTACAGCACATTAAACAACACCGTGAGCCACACATATTTTCTGTAACCCGAGGCATAGCGCAAAATTTTGAAAAAATTCTTCATTCGCCAAATATAAGAATTGTTCGCCCTTCCTTTTAACTTTTAACCTTCTCTTGGCTTTTGCCTATTTACTATTTACCTTTAAGCCATGGATTCAAGAAGACAAAACAAAATATCGGCGCTGATTCAGGAAGAATTGGGAATTATTTTTCAAAAAGAAAGTAAAAATCTTTTCGGAGGTTCCTTTATCACCGTGACGCAAGCCCGCATTGCGCCTGACTTGTCTGTCGCCAAAGTATACATCAGCATATTGAATTCAGAACGTGAACTGGTGATGAACATCGTGAAGGAACAAAGCAATGAAATCAGAAAACGATTGGGCAACAACGTTCGTCACCAATTGCGCAAAATACCTGAACTCATCTTTATTTTAGACGATTCGCTGGATTATGCCGAGAAAATCAACAATTTGTTGAAGAAAAAATAGTTCAAAACACGGAGTGGGCAAAGTGAGAAAACATACATAACAACAGAACTACAACAAATGATCAGATGCCGCCATGCAAGTATGCTAACCTTGAACACTGAACATTGATCTTTGAACCTAAATACAACTTTGAACTCAAAATAGCATCGCGTTATTTTTTAGCCAAAAAATCCAAGAATATCATCAATTGGATCACTTGGATATCCATCCTCGTTGTATCTATCGTTTCGGCGGCCATCATCATTGTACTTTCGGCGCTCAACGGCATGAACAACACCGTTATGCAATTGTACACCAATTTTGATCCCGACATTAAAATTACCGCCGTGGAAGGCAAAACAATTGCCACTTCTGCTGCACTTGAAAAAAGCATTCGCACCCTTCCCAATGTGAAATACTACGTGGAAGCGATTGAAGAAAATGTATTGCTGAAATACGATGACAATCAAGAAGTCGCCAAACTTAAGGGTGTCAGCCCCGAATTTGCAAAAATGACCCAGATAGAAAAAATGATGGGACACAATGCAAACAAAAAATTTGTGCTTGGTGCCAACGGACAACAATTCACCGTACTTTCCATTCAGCTTGCCATGAAACTGGGCATCAATGCCGACAATCCGCACTCCTTTTTAAACCTATACCTGCCCGTATTTGAAGGCGGTTCGGGCATACAAACCGAATATTTCAAAAGCATTTCGGCACTGCCGCGCAGCACCTTTGAAATCAATGAAGATTTTGGCAACTACGTGCTGCTCAACAAAGATTTTGCACATGAATTATTGGGCAAAAAAGGACAGGCTTCCGCTATCGAAATCGGACTCAGCGACCCAAAAAAAGCCGAAGAAAGTAAAATTGCCCTGCAGCAATTAATGGGCAATCGCTTCGATGTAAAAACACGTTTTGAGCAAAATTCATTTCTGTTCAAAACACTGCAAACCGAAAAATGGATCACGCTTTTCATCCTCGTTGTCATTACCTTTTTAGCCATTTTCAACGTGATCGGCTCTCTCTACATGTTGATCATCGACAAGAAAAAAGACGTGTTTATTTTGCTCAGCATGGGCGCAACGAACGGACAAATAAAACGCATTTTTTGGCTCGAAAGCTTCATCATTGGTGTGGTAGGCGTTGTCATTGGTTTAACACTCGGACTAGGCTTGTGCGTGCTTCAAGACCATTACGGCTTCATTCAAATTGGCGCCAACTTCAGTATCAGCGCTTATCCGGTTGAAATTGAAATCAGCGACATACTCATCACCTTGGTATTGGTAACGGCAGTCAATGCCTTAACCTCTTTGATTCCGGTAATGGCGATGAAAATCGAGAAACCTTAATCTCTCTGCGGGGAGGGGGCGGCAATTTACGAAAAGAAGTTAGTAGAATCAAAAAATTACTTTCGCAAACCTTGGCTCTTCACCATTTCTTGTAAATTGATTTTCGCCTGCTCTTCGTTTTCGATGAACAAATAAAATCCAGCGCCGTCCTGTGTCAGTCGCGCAATGAATTTTTTACCCAATTTGTTTTGTCCAAAAGTCAATGCAGAAAAACGCAAATTCTTTGTTGATTTTTTGCGAATCAACGCCAGTGTTTGATCACCTGTTTTTCCCAAACCATCAAAACCACCGTCGGTAGCGATTACAATTTGATTTACGCCGCCGTTGATAAAACTTTTTTGCGCATAGTCGTAGGCCATTCGAATGGCCCGGTCCCCAGCGGTGGAACCCCCTGCCTTTAAAGACTGAATCACGGCAATAATTTTTTCTGCTTCACGTCCCGATGTTGCCGGCAACTGCAGCAGCACATCGTCGGAGTAAGTAATGATGGTAATCTTGTCTTCTGGTCGCAGCATGCGGGTGAGTGCTATCATCGAAACCTTCAACAATGGCAGGCGATCAGTACCGTCCATGCTTTTCGACACATCAATTAAAAATACCAAATTGTTCTCTTTGTAATTGGCTATAGAAAAAACACTGGCATCAATCGGAGGTAGTTCTTCAATTTTTGCAGGTGCGCGCTCCACTACCACCTTGTCAATTTTTTCAACTTTGGGAACAGACACCACAACTTCTTTTTTTTCAACTTCCTTTGGCACCAAAGCAATGGTCATGTGCCGCAGCTTTGGATTGAAATAGCCTTGTGCTTCCTTGCTTTCGTAACCAGCGCGCTCCACATAAAAATAATACTTACCAATATTCGCCTTCACTTTCACCATACCAGAAGCATCGCTTTGATGCATTGTGTACCCTTCCCCCTTCCAAATTTCCACGCTGGCTTTCGGCAACACTTTGCCACTGGCAGAATCAATCACCGTTATCTCAATATCAAACTCAGGACGCTTGTAAGTGGGATTGCTAAAACTCGGACAAGCGATGCTTGAAAAGGCATCAAAACTCAGCACCTCTCCCTCAAATTTCAGCACCACCGGCTTCACTGCTGCAGTGTGAAAAACCTCCACCGAGGCATTAAATTTTCCAATATTTATAGGATTGTATATTACCTCCATCATTCGGGTTTGTCCGGCAGGAATACCCTCGGCAGGAAAACGAATTTCAAAAGTTCGGGGATAATGCTGCTTCAACAAAAAAACCTTTTGGGCACTGTTGTTCGTCAAATAAATAGTGTCGATGCGCGAAATCCAATTTTCAACTTTGTGGAAATTAAATGTGGTTTGACTAAAAACTACCGCAGGCGTTTTGCTTTGCGCAAAGGCAACCGTAGTCCACAAGAAAATAAAATTAAGAATGCGCTTCATTAGAACAAATATGAAGAAATTTTCGCTTCAAAAAATTTAAAATTGACACCAATAGTGTAACGAAGTTGACGATAAACCCTACAAAGACCGAAACTTCGTTTCTCCTCCTATTCTCAAATCTCAGGACGACAGCCTTTCTCGAAAACTATTTGTGGAAAATCGTTCGCATCTGTCGTCCTGAGGTACTCCGAAGGATCTACCGCCCTGCAAGTGAATCAAGCAGCACGATTGCGGGCGAAAAAATTTAAAATATCGAAAATCGATCTATCAGAAAAGATGCGTAAAACAAATGAAACCACTACATTTTTCTTACTTTGCAGGAAGAAATATAAAAACTGCATTTTGAAAGTACACCGCAATTTGGTTTTGGCCGCCATACAAGCGCTTCAACATATTTTTCAAGAAAAAAAGCAAGCCGATCGCGTGGTGGAAAGTTTGCTGAAATCGAATGGCAAATGGGGAAGTCGCGACCGCCGATTTATAGCCGATAATGTGTATTCAGTGGTGCGTTGGTACCGTTTGTTGTATGAAAACTTAGGTCACGAGCCCAAAACTGAACTCGATTGGTGGCACATCCTCGCCATTCATTGGACGCTGCAAAACGAAGAGCTGCCCATCTTCCCCGAACTCGAAAATACCGACAAAGCGACCATCCTCAGCAAAAACGAAGAATTGCAAAAGATTCGCAAAATTCGAGAATCCATTCCCGATTGGCTCGACGCAATTGGCGAAGAAGAATTGAAAGAAAACTGGGCACCTACCCTTCACGCGCTCAACGAAAGCACAGGTGTTTCACTGCGCACCAACACGCTAAAAACCAATAGAGACCAACTCATTCAAAGCTTGTACAAAGAAGGAATATTGGTCAAGAAAGAGTTGAAAGATGGACTTACACTCGAAAAACGCGCCAAACTCACCCACCTCAAAAGTTATGAAGACGGCTGGTTTGAGGTACAAGACCTGAGCTCGCAACTCGTTGCTCCCCTACTCGATGTGCAACCAGGAATGACCGTTGTTGACGCCTGCGCCGGAGCAGGAGGAAAAACTTTGCACCTCGCTGCCCTGATGCAAAACAAGGGAAAACTCACGGCGATGGATGTATCAGAAAACAAACTGAGAGAATTGCAAAAACGCAGCAAGCGCGCAGGCGTAAGCAACATTGTGGTTGAAGTTATTGAAAGCACACAAAGCATCAAAAAACATTACAACAGCGCCGACCGATTGCTGCTTGATGCTCCTTGCACCGGCCTCGGCGTGCTGCGCCGAACACCCGATTCAAAGTGGAAAATAACACCCGATTTCCTAAATGAAATTACAAACACGCAACAGCAAATACTTCAGAATTACAGCGCTATTTGCAAACCTGGCGGACAAATGATTTACGCTACTTGTAGTATTTTACCGAGTGAAAATGAAAAACAAATTGCACTTTTTTTGACTTCGGAGGCAGGACAGCATTTTTCATTGCTCGAGCAAAAAAGCATTCTTCCACAAACAGACGGTTACGACGGATTTTTCATGGCGCTTTTAAAACGTCAGTAAAAAGCAATCCACAAACGTAGCAAACAACCCCAAATGACAAGTGCTCATTAAATTCGAACAACCACTTATTTATCTGTAAATCAATTTTTAATAAATTTTTTTACAGCTAAAAGCTGGCGCTGTGTATTTATACTTAACAATAAATTCACAATAGCCGCCAATAAATACCACTCGCCTTGCTTTCGCAACCACTTATAGAATATTCAAAGTGAAAAGCCCTCCATACCGGTAAAATTGAGAAAGATATTCACGTTGCAGTGATGTCTAAAATTTACGGCCATGAGAAAATCAATAAACCACATTCGCAAAGCTCTTCACCAACTCACTTTGCAATTTACTGCTTCATTTTGTGCGATTATTTTTTCGACAAACACCTTAGTTGCTTCAGGAAACGCTGATGTATCGATTAGCTATTCATCAGCTACCGCCAACGGATCTTGGAGTGCCCTTAGCGGTGGTGTTTACACGTTTACTCCAAGTGCAAACAGTGCCGTGATCATTTATACCGATATCCAGAACAGACTGACAGGAAGTGGTGGGTTAACAGCAGGAAGCGTCACCATCCGCACCGCATGCAGTGGCGCCGGAAGTCAAAATGGAGACGTCACCCACTCCAGTACAGCAATTACAGCAGCAACCACCAGCACCACACAACTTACATTCACCATTACTGCAGCCGGTTCCATCACCATAGGACAATCAATCTCCTTTACGCCTGGCTCCAATGCAGGAACTGGTTATCCTGCTACTAACATTGTATTGACTGGACCTACAGGCGTAAACATTAGTCAGCCCATCGCATCTGTTGGTGGAGCAACAACTGGTGTAGCAACAACAGGAGGTGTAGGAGGTGCTTTAACTTGTACTTCTTCGGGCGGAACTGTAACTATTGGAAACTCAGTAACAGTTACTGGTGGCACGGGAGGAAGTGGCGGTGGTGCAGGACCTGGTGGCACTGGTGGCGCAATCACATTATCAGGAGCTATTGTTGCCATTAATCAACAGATGTATGCCCAAGGGGGCGCAGGAAGTACTTCGGGATCGGGAGGTACAGGAGGAGCAGTCAATATTACTTCCACGTCTTCAACTGTTTCAATTGGAAACTCTATCTCCACAGTAGGAGGCGCTGGAGCTACCAGTGGTATTGGTGGTAATGGAGGCGCAATGACAATTACTGCTGCAACCACTGTGTCCTTTACCCAACCCATTACTTCTGCAGGAGGAAATTCAGGTTCAGGTAATGGCGGAAATGGTGGTGCTATTAGCATCACTTCTTCATCAGGAGCCTTATCTATTGGAAATTCAATTACTGCAACGGGTGGAAACCCAGGTGGCGGCAGTAATAAAAACGGCGGAACTGGTGGAGCAGTTACCTTAACAGCAAGTACAACTTTAGCTATTTCACAACCAATTTATGCCAACGCAGGAACACCTACCGGATCAGGAACCGCAACTGGAGGTGATATAACGATAGTGGGTCCGAGTGGAATCACATTGTCTAATCTTATTCAAACTACAGGTAACACAACAGGAGGAACAATAACCATTAATGATGGAAATAGCACCATAACGACAGGTTTGGGCGCCAACGACGGACAAAACGGCGCTTCCTACTTTCAATGCGGGTCAATAAACAAAATAGGAACAGGGAATTTTAACTTAGCACATACCGGTAACTCATGGACGGGCGTAACAAAAATAACTGCCGGAAAATTAACACTAGGATCAAGCAGCACGATCCCCGACGCCAGTCAACTCTATTTCAATGGAGGCAGATTAATGATGGGCGCTTTTTCTGAAACTGTCGGCACCATTATGGTCAATGCCTACTCCGTTTTGGACTTACCATCGGGCAACTATACTTTGACCGCATCAGCAAGTAATGGCGTTACCTGGGCGACTGGCAAAAAATTAGGCATCATTGATTGGGGTGTTGTAGGCAACAATTTCAACGGCACTTTAGCCGGAGGATCGGATCCGAAATTTTTCATTGGAGGATCGGCTGACCTTGACGCCACGCACAAAGCAGCTATCTATTTCACAAGAGTTTCGAATTCATCCAATTACACCTCCACCCAATTGGCATCAGGCGAAATCGTTCCAACAGCTTCCTTGCCCGTAAAATTGATCGCTTTTGACGCAGTAAAAAACAATCAATCGGTAGACATTTCATGGTCAACCGCCTCAGAAATCAACAGCGACTATTTTGACATTATGCGCTGCGGCATCGACTCCAAATGGGAACTCATAGGAACGGTTCGCGCCGCCGGAAACAGCAATAAAATACTGCATTACGCGATTACGGATACTTCTCCCCGACCGGGAATCAACTACTATAAAATGGTAGAATACGATTTCGATGGCACACCCCAAGAATCAAAAGTAGTTTCTGTTTCAAACCCAGTTGTGCAAATGCTGCATCTCACGGCATTTCCTAATCCAACGAGCAACAGCACCACTTTTATATTTTATACAGAAAATGCCGGAACCTTCTATTTAAAAGTGTTTTCAACTGCAGGTGAACAAGTTTACAAAGCTTTGCTTTTTGGCAACGAGGGCGAAAATAGATTCAACATCAACCTGCAAGATTATGCAGAGGGAACTTACAGTTTTCAGCTTTATAGTGAAGCACAAATGCTGTCAGAAATCAAAGTTGTCAAAAGCAATTGAAGCACATCAATGTGCCTCGAGCCAATTTTTACCAATACTCATTTCAACTTCTAAGGGAACTCTTGTTTTGACAGCGTTTTCCATACCGCGTTTGACAATAGGCTTCAGCATTTCCACCTCCTCTATCGGACAAGTGAACACCAATTCATCATGCACTTGCAAAACCATTTTTGCTTTCAATGTGCTTGCATCTAATTCACGCTGAATATCAATCATCGCTTTCTTCACGATATCAGCTGCAGAACCTTGTATAGGCGCGTTGATTGCATTGCGCTCGGCATAACCGCGCACTACCGCATTGGCTGAATTAATATCTTTTAAATAGCGTTTGCGTCCCATTAAAGTGGTGACAAACAAATCGCGCTTCGCATTGGCAATACACTCATCCATATACTGACGGATGCGCGGATATTTACTGAAATAACTATCAATAATTTCTTTGGCTTCTGTACGCGAAATATTGAGGCGTTGCGCCAATCCAAAAGCAGAAATTCCATAGATGATTCCGAAGTTTACCATCTTCGCTTTCCCGCGCATTTCTCTATCGACATTTTCCAACGGGACATTAAACACTTTTGCAGCTGTTGCG
>Ga0114969_10000141_pt1 | contig 59073 bp, 52 predicted proteins | sample M_130807_MF_Meta_FD_87316 | JGI IMG/M metagenome (GOLD analysis project Ga0114969, IMG submission 87316) | Freshwater microbial communities from Lake Montjoie, Canada to study carbon cycling - M_130807_MF_MetaG | ecosystem: Environmental > Aquatic > Freshwater > Lake | place: Lake Montjoie... | reverse complement strand
TCCTGTTGTACCATCTTCATTGGGTACACCAGCTTTTCTAAAATATTTTTGTGCTAATATATCTGTAGCAATTTGGCTCCATTGTTTTGGAACCTCTACATTATCCATTTGAAACACCACTTCACCGGTAGGATTTTTAATTACGGATGTTCGATAATCATAGTCGAACATATTGTATGGACTTACACCCTCTTGGGTAAATTGCCGGCTAAACTGTAGCCCCTTTTGTGATTGTTTTTTTGTAGACATAAAAAAGATAGTACTTGGTTAGTAGTTTAACAAATTGTTAAGTGAAAACGAAAATATCTGTTGTAGATGAACAAACAAAGGTTTAAATATTAACATCTGTGCATAAAAATGGTGGATAATTTATAAGATGCAAATGGGTAGGGCATTTGCATAATTTCCCCCATTAAATTAAAAAAATGTTTGTTTAAAATGTTGGAAAATTCATAAAAATATATATATGCCCATTTTAGTGCATTTCAGCGTTTTTGGATTAAATGGGTTAAAAGGATTGCATTACAAAAAAGTAATTGGTGCATTTACTAAAACCTACATTATAAGAATAAGAAATCATTGTTTTATGCACTAAGCTTTATTATGTGTTGTTGCCTGAGTTGCCCTATATATGATTGGCAAAATAAGTAGCTACTTAAGTGAGTTAAAAGATTTTTGATGGGCGTCTTTACCACTTGGTGGTATTTTATTTTTATTAGCCTCAAAACGTAACTAACCAATTTATTTGTTTACTACATTTGCTTTATGAGAGTTGTACTACAAAGAGTAAGTAAAGCAAGTGTAGCCATTAATGGAGCATTAACATCTTCAATAAATAAAGGTTTGCTTATATTTTTAGGTATAGAGGATGCCGATACATTAGACGATATTGAATGGGTTAGTAATAAAATAATTAACCTCCGTATTTTTGATGATGAAAATAAAGTACCCAACATATCTGTAAAAGAAATTGATGGCGATATTTTATTGGTAAGTCAGTTTACCCTACATGCTGCTACAAAAAAAGGCAACCGTCCATCGTACATAAAAGCTAGCAAACCTCTTATAGCTATACCTATCTATAAAAAAATAATTGAGCAATTACAACATGATTTAGGTAAAAAAGTTTTTACTGGAGAATTTGGGGCAGATATGAAAGTGGAATTGTTGAATGATGGACCAGTAACGATTTTTATAGATTCTAAAAATAAAGAATAAAATGGATTGCTTTGGGCTTAAGTCCAAAGCAACCCATAACAACATAAATAAAAAATTGAAACAATGAAGGATATAACATTAAATCAGGCTCAAGAGCAAGTTGATAAATGGATAAAAACTGTAGGCATAAAATACTTTTCCGAACTTACTAACCTTGGTATTTTAATGGAAGAGGTTGGAGAGCTTAGTCGATTAATGGTTCGTACGTATGGCGAACAAAGTTTTAAAGAAAGTGATAAGGGAAAAGATTTAGGTGATGAAATGGCAGATGTACTTTGGGTATTGATTTGCCTTGCCAACCAAACAGGCGTAAACTTAACCGATGCATTGCAAAAGAATTTTGAGAAGAAAAATTTGAGAGATGGTGAGAGACATAAAGACAATGAAAAATTGGGATAGAACGCAGATTATTATGATGGTGATGATTCAATAAGATTTTTTTATCTGCGTTTATCTTAACAATCATAAAAAACTACCTATCAGCAGACAGGTCAGCGTCCCATATTATCCTACCACAAAATCAAGTTTACATAAACTTAGCGCCTCATTTAATTTACCTTCTTTTAAACATGCTGTTAGTTTTACTAATCTTGGGTAATAAATTCCGTAATCTTTACCATAAACGGTTTTTAAATTCTCCTCTTCCAAATCGGAAAGTTTTCCATCAAACGCAGCAGATACCGTAAATAAATCAAGTAAAAAATTTCGTTCTTTTTCTGAAACAGTATTTAAAGTTTCCAAAAATAAATTCCAATCGTCATATTTATTTTCTTTGGTAATATGTAGCATTTGTTGAAAGCGAAATAAAAGAATAATCATATTTGGATGATAATTTTTTGTCATGACCACCGCATTTCCAATGGCTCGTAAGCATCCCACTTTTGCTAAAGGGGAAAGTTGTTGTAAGTCATTTTCATTTAAGGTTTCTAATGCAATTTTATTGGCTAAAGCAAAGCCAAAAAGCCTAAGCCTTGCTTCCTTAATTACACGTACAATAACTACACCATTCCAAAAGGCTTCTACAAACAATGCTTCGTATAAAATAGAAACACCAAAAATAGTTTTGTCTGAAATAAGCCGTAGCGCATATTTTGATACTAAGTTGGTTAATAAAATTTTTGCTTTATATAAAAGCCCTAGTACTAATAAATTTTTTTTATTTACTCGCTTAAAGAGATCAATACCTAAAATTTTTAATTCTGGGTCTGGTAATTCTAAAGCAGCTCTTGCTAAAATATTTTTTACACTAAATAGTTCATTTTCTACTAACTCGTCTTCAGTGGCATGTATATTAATTATTTTGCTTACTTGGTAAACTGCTTTTAAGGCAATAATAAATAGTAAGTAAAATTCTATTACAATTGATAAAATAGTAACCACTGTTACCCAGCCGTAATGCACATACCAGGGTTTGTTTTCAAAATACACATCTACCCACACCGTAGGAAAAACACAAACAATACCCACAATACTACTAAGAATAATCCCCTTCCAAGTAATACGTTTTGTACGTTTGGTTATTTGGGCATCGGTTAGGTCAAATACACTATGGTTGGTATCTAACCGTTTAAAAAGGTCAAGATAGAAAAGCCCAAATCTTTCTAATCGAGATGGCTTGGCCTTGGGGACATTAATGATGTTTTGCATTATATACTGCTATAATTAATTCAAATATCGTTGATTTTATCTTTACACTTTATCAAGGTATCTTTGTACCCTTATGGCAAACGAAACAAACATTTTTGCGGCACTTATTGCACATTGTAAAGAGTATGGTTATATTTTTCAAAGTAGTGAAATCTATGATGGGCTTGCTGCCGTGTACGATTATGGGCAAAATGGTGCTCAATTAAAAAAGAATATTAGAGATGAGTGGTGGAAAAGTATGACCCAACTAAACGATAATATTGTGGGTATTGATGCAGCAATTTTTATGCACCCAACTACGTGGAAAGCTAGTGGACATGTGGATAATTTTAGCGACCCAATGATTGACAATAAAGACAGTAATAAACGTTATAGGGTTGATCATTTAATTGAAGGATTTGCAGAGGAACAAAAGGCAATGGGCAATGAACAATTAGCAAACGACACTATTACTGCCATGGATGCTTTACTAGCTGCTAATGATTACGCTGGCCTAAAAAAATTAATAGAAGATAATAAAATAAAATGTGCCCTTAGTAAAACCTCTAACTGGACGGAGGTTAGAGAATTTAATTTAATGTTTAGCACACAAATAGGTAGCGTAGCAGAAGAAAGTGAAACCATTTATTTACGACCAGAAACCGCACAAGGTATTTTTGTAAATTTTTTAAATGTGCAAAAAACTGGACGTATGAAAATACCATTTGGTATTGCACAAACGGGTAAGGCGTTTAGAAATGAAATTGTAGCAAGGCAGTTTATTTTTAGAATGAGAGAGTTTGAACAAATGGAAATGCAATTTTTTGTACGCCCAGGTTCGCAAATGCAGTGGTACGAATATTGGAAAACCGAACGTAAAAAATGGCTAGAAAGTATGGGCTTACCAGCAGGAAAATTACGTTATCATAATCATGTAAAGCTTGCCCACTATGCCGATGCGGCATTGGATATTGAATTTGAATTTCCGTTTGGTTGGAAAGAATTAGAAGGCATACATAGCCGTACCGATTTTGATTTAAAGCAACATCAAGAGCATAGCAAAAAGAAAATACAATATTTTGATAATGACATTGATGAATCTACTGGCAAGGCTTACGGCAACTACACTCCGTTTGTGGTAGAAACTTCTGTAGGGTTAGATCGTTTGTTTTTAACCATCATGAGCTTGGCTTATGTCGAAGAAAAATGGACTAAAGAAGATGGTACAGAGGATAGCCGGGTGGTATTAAAAATACCTGCAAAAATTGCTCCTACCAAATTGGCTATTTTACCATTACTTAAAAAAGATGGTTTACCAGAAATTGCAAAAGAATTAATGGATGAATGTAAGCAAACCTTCCATTGTTTTTACGAAGAAAAAGACGCTATAGGTAAACGCTACCGCCGAATGGATGCAATAGGTACACCATTTTGTGTAACCATAGACCATCAAACAAAAGAAGATAGTACGGTTACTATTCGTTATAGAGATACCATGACACAAGAAAGGGTAAAGATGAGTGAGGTAAAGGGTTTGGTGTTGGGGAAGATAGGGTAAGAAATAATAAATACTACTACAAAAATCAATAAACGCAGCATAATAAAAATTTATATTCCAAAATTAATTGAATAAAAAGAGTGTGAACTAACCTAAACAGGGTATTTCTTAAAGCCTACAGTTTTTCAATGGCTTCAATATATAGTGCTTCTACTTTTTTACGAGCCCATTCTTGCTTACGCAAAAATTTTAAAGAAGAGATTATGCTAGGGTTATCTGTAAAGCAGTTTATTTTAATCATTTTGCCTAATTCTTGCCAGCCGTATTTATTAACAAGGCGTTCAAGAATTGTTTTGAGTGTCACGCTGTGGAGGGGGTCTTTGTTTGAATTATTTATCATCTTTATAAAAATATAAAAGCAAAAACGCCTTGCAGTATTAAGTTAGCAAGGCGTTTTAATTATTCATTATCATTTAAATAATTATCCATTATTGTATCCCCATTTTCTTTTTCAAATTTGCATCAATAGCATCCAAAAACTCTTCGGTATATAAATAATGTTCGCCATGGTTAACTTTATTGCCATGAATACATACTGCTAAGTCCTTAGTCATTTTACCGCTTTCAACTGTTTCTATACATACAGCTTCTAATGCGTTACAAAAATCTATTAGGGGTTGGTTGCTATCTTTTTTACCTCTAAAAGCAAGGCCTCTTGTCCATGCAAAGATGGATGCAATAGGATTAGTGCTTGTTGGTTTACCAGCTTGATGCTCTCTGTAATGTCGAGTAACGGTACCATGTGCAGCTTCTGCTTCCATAGTTTCGCCATCGGGTGTTACTAAAACAGAAGTCATTAAACCTAGGCTACCAAAGCCTTGTGCAACCGTATCACTTTGTACATCGCCATCGTAATTTTTACAAGCCCATACAAAATTTCCATTCCACTTTAAAGCACTAGCTACCATATCATCAATTAAACGATGCTCGTAAGTAATGCCGGCATTTTTAAAATTTTGTTTAAATTCATTTTGATAAACTTCTTCAAAAATATCTTTAAAGCGTCCATCGTATTTTTTAAGAATCGTATTTTTTGTAGAAAGATATAATGGCCATTTTTTACTTAACGCCATATTAAAACAACTACGGGCAAAACCATAAATACTTTCGTCAATATTATACATACACAGGGCAACACCATCGCCTTTATAATTATACACTTCAAAAACTTGTGCTTCTCCGCCGCCTTCTGGCGTAAAAGTCATCGTTAATTTTCCTTTGCCTTTTATTACTGCGTCGGTAGCTCTATATTGATCACCAAATGCATGACGGCCAACAATAATTGGAGCCGTCCAATTAGTTACTAACCTTGGTACATTTTGCATTACAATAGGCTCTCTAAAAACAGTACCATCTAAAATATTACGAATAGTGCCGTTAGGCGATTTCCACATTTGTTTTAGCTTAAATTCCTCTACACGTTGCTCATCGGGTGTAATAGTTGCACACTTTATACCTACACCACAAGCCCTTATTGCATTGGCTGCATCAATGGTTACTTGGTCGTTGGTTTCATCTCTATACTCCATACCTAAATCAAAATACTGAATAGGAACATCTAAATACGGAAGAATTAATTTGTCTTTAATAAACTTCCAAATTATTCTGGTCATTTCATCACCGTCTAATTCTACAACGGGGTTTGTTACTTTAATTTTGCTCATAAAGCTTGTTTTATTTTTTACAAATGTAATTTATTAACAATAAAATGTAATCAACCTAGTAGATGCTTCGTTCCTCAGTATGACAGAAGCAAAGATTGTACTGAATAGAAATGCCCTAAAAAGCCTTCATTCGTCTTCTAAAAAAGAAAGGACTTTAATACCTTACATCTACAATGCTTATTAAATCAGCATCTCCTACAAACTACTACTCTTTTTCAACGTAACCTCTGCCGTAACCGTTCCCATATTTTCAATAATAGCATCGCCAAATTCAGTTGTTTTAAGTAAGGTTGCACCAGTCATTAAATTATAAAAATCAATGGTAACTGTTTTACGCATTATGGTAGCTTGCAATGCTGTAGTAATTAAATCTGCAGCTTCTTTCCATCCCATATATTCCAACATCATACAACCACTTAATATTACCGATGATGGATTCATACTATTGGTACCAGCAAATTTTGGAGCGGTACCATGTGTAGCTTCAAACACGGCATAACCCGTTTTGTAATTAATATTAGCACCTGGTGCAATACCAATACCACCAACCTCTGCAGCTAATGCATCACTAATATAATCGCCATTTAGGTTTAGGGTTGCTACCACCGAATAATCTTTAGGGGAAATTAAAATTTGTTGTAAAAAATTATCCGCAATAATATCTTTTATTAATAATTTCCCTTCGTGTAATGCTTTACGTTGTACTTCGTTGGCATGTGCTTCGCCATGTTCTTTTTTAAGTTCATCCCACTCTTCCCATGTAAAGGTTTTATCAGCATACTCTTCCCTTGCAACCTCGTATCCCCAGGTTTTAAAACCGCCTTCGGTAAATTTCATAATGTTACCCTTGTGTACTAAACTTACCGATGGTAAATTATTTTCTAACGCATAAATAATAGCTGCTCTTACTAATCTTTTACTACCCTCGTTGCTTACAGGTTTTACACCATAGCTACTATCCCCTGGAAATCGAATATTTTTTACACCCATTTCTTCGATCAAAAATTTTTCAAATTTTTGTGCTTCTGGTGTACCGGCTTTCCATTCAATACCTGCATAAATATCTTCGGTATTTTCTCTAAAAATGGTCATATCCACCTGCTCGGGATGTAAAACTGGAGATGGCACACCTTTAAACCATTTTACTGGGCGTACACAAGCATACAAATCTAAATCTTGCCGCATAGCAACATTTAAACTACGAATACCACCGCCAATAGGTGTGGTTAATGGTCCTTTAATTGAAACGATATAATCTTTTGCAATTTGCAAGGTTTCGGCAGGCAACCATTCGCCAGTTTGATTAAATGCTTTTTCACCTGCAAACATTTCTTTCCACTCAATTTTACGAGTGCCCCTGTAGACTTTTTCAACAGCTGTATCAAATACTTTTACTGCCACTTTCCAAATTTCTGGCCCAATACCATCGCCTTCAATAAACGGAATAATGGGGTTGTTAGGAACATTTAGTTTGGCATTGCTGCCCATGGTAATTTTTTGTGCCATATTTTTTTCTTTTGTAAAGGCGCTTTTGAAACTCTATTGGAGTTCATTGGCAACACCCATTTATTAATTTTATTCTTTTAGTAAAATAATAAAATTAATCACTCTTGTACAGTAAATATTTAGTGAGCCTTTAAGCCTATATTTCAAGGTGCAAAATTACGACTAACTAGCACATCTCAACACTACAATTAACCCACTCACCATCAAAATTTACACTCCCATATTTTTTGTAAAAATTGATCGCAGGTTCATTCCAATCTAATACCTGCCAAAGCATCCCGCTGAATTTTTTTGTTTTGCATTCTTCTTTTAACCTATCTAATAATAATTTACCAATGCCTTGTCCTCTCATTTTATCGGTTACTATTAAATCTTCTAAGTAAAGGCGTTGCCCTTTCCAGGTGCTATATCTAATGTACCATAATGCAAAACCTTCAACCCTTCCATTAACTTCGGCTAAAAATGCCCACCAAATTGGTTTATCGCCAAAACCACTTTCTACAAAATGATTAAAATCAACTGTAACAGCGTGTGGCGCTTTTTCGTATATAGCTAATTCCTTAATTAGTTCCATCATACGTGGGCAATCTTCTTTTAATGCTTTTCTTATTATAACATCCATAATTCTTAATTCTTAATTGACTAACGCTTGTTCTAAGTCTGTAATAATATCTTGCACATTTTCTATGCCCACACTCATTCTTATTAAGCCATCGGAAATACCATATTGCTCTCTTTTTTCTTTTGGTACTCCATAGTGTGTCATACTTGCTGGGTGACTTATAAGTGTATCGCAAGTGCCTAAGGATACTGCCCTAACACACATTTGCAATTTATCTATAAAGTTTTTACCTGCGTCTAAGCCACCTTTTAATTCAAAACTAAGCATTGCTCCTGGGTGTTTCATTTGCTTAGCTGCAACAGCAAAATCGGGGTGGCTGGTAAGGCCTAAATAATTTACTTTATGTACACCAGCATGTTGCTCTAAAAAATTGGCTACTTCCATTGCATTGTGGCAATGTCGTTCCATACGGACTTCTAGTGTTTTTATACCTTGTATTAATAAATAGGCATCAAATGCATTACTATTAGCACCTAGTAAACGGTGCACTTTTGTAACATGAGTATTCATTTTTTCTACATCTTTACCTACTAATGCTCCGCCAATAGCAGTGCCATGGCCATTTAAAAATTTAGTTGTGCTATGAAAAACATAATCTACCCCAAATAGAAAAGGTTGTTGCAAATACGGCGTTGCAAATGTATTATCTACCGCTACGATTAACTTATTTCGTTTACCTATTGCAGTTAGTTCTGCTAAATCTACACATTGAATTGTTGGATTAGCAGGAGTTTCTAAATACAACATTTTAATAGATGCATCACTATTAATAGCCTCATCGGCATTACTTATTTTTTTTAAATCTACAATTATGGCTTCTATACCCAATGGTGGTAATATTTTTTCTACCAACTCCTGTGTACCTCCATACAAACTGTAATGCGTTAAAATTTTATCGCCAGCTTTTAAATTAGCCAACAATAAGGTACTTAAAGCTGCCATACCGCTGCTATGCAAAATGGTTTTTAGTTGTACATTACTTCCATCTTCATTTACCAACCCAAAACTTTCTAACGCACTAATTTTTTCTTCGGCTTCAGTAATGGTTGGGTTACCCCAGCGGCCGTAAATATAACCTGGCTCTGTTCCGTTAAACCGGTTCATCCCCTGCTCTGCACTATCAAAGGTGTAGGTACTACTTGCATAAATTGGTGTTAAATGTGCATGTTTTGGATCGTTGGAGTGGCCACCATGTATGGCTACTGAACTAAAGCCTGCGTATTTTTTTTTGTTCGACATAAATCTATTTTAGCTATTAAGATTAGAAGGTTTATTTTAGCATAGCAAAAATACAAAACTATGAAGGAGTTACTTCAACAATATGCAGCACACAATATTTGGGCTACAAAATTACTCATAAGGGCTATTAACTTATTACCCGAGGAAAACTACACTGCAGCAATTACCAGCAGTTTTCCCTCTTTATACAAAACCATACAACATATGTGGCTGGCAGAGGAGGTTTGGTGGAAACGACATAAATTAGTTGAACATATAATTATAGAAAGTGAAAAATTTGAAGGCTCTTTTACAGAGTTGGTTAATAACCTTAATAAGCAAAGTGTACAATGGAAAGAGTGGATAGATGGATGCACCGAGGCTCAATTACAACATGTATTTGCTTTTATTCGCCAAAAAGAGCAATTTAAATTACCTACCTACCAAATGTTGTTACACATTTTTAATCATGCTACGTATCATAGAGGGCAGTTAGTTACCATGTTGAGAAATTTAGGCGTACAAAAAATACCTAGTACCGATTTTAGTAAGTTTTGTATGTTGAAATAAAAAAAGCTCTAACTAATGTAGAGCTTAACTTTTTATAAAACTATCTTTTTTAATTATGACTTAACACGGTTTGCTTAATGCCATACCCATTGTAGTAAAAACGATCAATAATTGTATCGCAATTTACTTTATGATTTAGTCGTTGTATTAACGAGTCGCAATTTACCAATGGATCGTTGCAGTTTACCAAAATGGTATCATTACCAACTCCACTAGCTTTTGGCTTTATTAATTTACAATTGCTAAAGCTGGTAAATACTTGATATTCCCAACTCATAATATCTCTATAAATTAAGCCTACATTTTCAGCATACACTTCGTACCCTTTATCGTAAAAATTGTATACGTTTTTATTAAAGGGTCTATTTTCCGTAGAGTCGTATTGTTGAACAGTTATGGTTTTTGCAAAACTTTGAGTACCGTAGGTTTTTGGTGCATCAATATTTGTGTATTTGTACGTCCAACTAGGATAAGATGTGTTTACATAAAAAGGGGATTGATTAACGTATGTATTCCCTTTCCACTCTTTACCATCTTGTACTGGGCTTATCAATTTTATGTACCGAAAATTATTTTCTACATACTCTACATTATTCTCTTGTGGTGTTAAAACAAATGTATTTGTACTTGTCCAGCTTCCATTAGCATTTAATACGTATCTAAATATTTTAAAGGCTTCTTTTCCTGTATTATCAATAAACACATCTACCACGCTATCCTTAATGGTATAAGTTGATATTTGAAAGCCACTACCAAATGAACGTGTTACAATACTATCTAACTTATAAATAATAAATTTACCTTTTGCCGCACTTACATAATTTTTTGCCAACTTAAAATTGGCTGTTTCTGTGCTTTTAGAACAAGCATATAAAACAAATGCAGCAGTTGCAACAAACACAATATTTAAATACTTATTATTTTTCATTTATAGTAATTACATATTTAATTAAATAAGATGTTAATGTACGAAAAAAGGCTGCTTATGGTTTAAAATGGCATTTCCCTTTGGATAATTCCACCCCCAATTACATCGTTGCCTTCATAAAAAACAGCACTTTGTCCTGGAGCAATTCCCTTAACGTCAGTATAAAAACGCACTTTTACTCCATTTTGGTATGTAAATAGGTTACTAATTGCACCTTTATCTTTATAACGTATTTTGGTTATAGCTTCCATACCATCTGTTAAGCCATCGTATTTTATCCAATTTACCTTAGTTATGTTCATTTCACTACGGTTCAAATCCTCTTCATCGCCTAATACAACCGTATTATTTTCTGGATTAATTTCGGTTACAAATGCAGGTTTGCCCAAAGCAATATCCAACCCTTTACGTTGGCCAATAGTATAGAATGGATAACCTTTGTGTGTACCTAAAATTTTGCCCGTTTTATCTACAAATTTTCCTCCTGCTACTTGCTCTTCTAAGCCATCAACTTTTCGTTTTAAAAAGCCACGATAATCATTATCAGGTACAAAACAAATTTCGTAGCTCTCACTTTTTTTAGCCAACTCGGGGTAGCCAAAATCATGAGCCATTTGTCGAATTTCAGTTTTATGATAAGTGCCTAACGGCAACAATGTTCTACTCAACAAATCTTGCTGTAAGCCCCACAGCACATAGCTTTGGTCTTTCGTATCATCTATTCCTTTACGTATAAAATATCTTCCATTGGTATGTTGATGAACAGTAGCGTAATGCCCTGTTGCAATAAAATCACAACCCAAGGCATCGGCACGTTTTAACAATGCTCTCCACTTTATGTGCGTATTACACATTACACAAGGGTTAGGTGTACGACCGGCTAAATATTCCTCTACAAAATTATCAATAACAGCATCCCCAAACTCATCTCTAATATCTAATATAAAATGTGGAAAACCATGCTGCACGGCAGCTTGCCTTGCATCGTTAAAGCTATCTAAATTACAACAGCCTGTTTCTTTTTTACCTGTGGTACCCACACTAGTAGCATAGTCCCAAGTTTTCATAGTAATGCCAATTACTTCATATCCATCTTTATGAAGCATCAATGCAGCAACAGTACTATCTATACCACCACTCATGGCCACTAAAACTTTACCTTTTTTAGTCATTTTTTTAATTGACTACAAAGATACGCCAGTTTTATAGTTTAAGATTTACGGTTTAAGGATTTTTGATACCAGTTTCAGTTTTCCATGGCATCATCGTTGTGTCACAATCCGTTCATCGGCATACCAATGAGGATCGTTACTTATGTTTTACTAATTATGCACATTAGCATTACTAGCACTTTAGCAAATTATCACATTATCAATTATCTTGCAGCCATGCAACAATATCAACAACTTTTAAAACATATTTTAGATACCGGAGTAGATAAAAACGACCGAACAGGCACGGGCACTCGTAGTGTATTTGGCTATCAAATGCGATTTAACTTACAAGATGGTTTTCCGTTAGTTACTACAAAAAAATGCCACTTAAAAAGTATTATTTACGAGCTGCTTTGGTTTTTGCAAGGCGATACCAACATAAAGTATTTAACAGAACATAATGTAAAAATTTGGGATGAGTGGGCCGATGAAAATGGAGACCTTGGACCAATTTATGGTAAACAGTGGCGAAGCTGGCAGGGTTTTGATGGTGAAGTAGTTGATCAAATAAAAGAGTTAATACATCAAATAAAAACAAATCCCGATAGTAGAAGAATGATTGTAAGTGCATGGAATGTGGCTGAATTACCAAAGATGAAATTAATGCCATGTCATTGTTTGTTTCAATTTTACACCTCACCCCCAACTCCTCTCCAAATGGAGAGGGGAGAAAAACGCAGACGACTAAGCTGCCAATTATATCAACGCAGTGCAGATGTATTTTTAGGTGTGCCTTTTAACATTGCTTCTTACGCTTTATTAACTATGATGATTGCACAAGTTTGCGATTTAGAAGTTGGAGAATTTATATGGACAGGTGGCGATACACACTTGTACAGCAATCATTTTGAGCAGACTAATTTACAACTAACACGTACACCATTTCCTTTACCCACCATGAAAATAAATAGTGAAGTAAAAGATATTTTTAATTTTAAGTTTGAAGATTTTGAGTTAGTAAATTATCAATGCCATCCTGCAATTAAAGCTCCTGTAGCAGTTTAAAAATATATTATGAAAATTAGTTTAGTTGTTGCTGTTTCGGAAAATTACACCATTGGAAAAAATAACCAATTGCTTTGGCATTTACCTAATGATTTAAAATTTTTTAAAAATACTACTTGGGGTATGCCTGTAATTATGGGGCGTAAAACATTTGAAAGTGTAAGCAAAATTTTGCCCGGACGTTTTAATATTGTTATTACCACACAACCTAATTGGAATTTTGATGGTGCATTAGTTGCTAATAGTTTACAAGATGCCTTGGATAAGGCGTTAGTAACAAATTGTAACGAAGCTTTTATTATTGGTGGTGGCGAAATTTATACGCAAAGTATAGAAATGGCAAACACCATTTTTTTAACCAGGGTACATACTACAATAGATGGCGATACATTTTTTCCTGAGATAGATGAAACAAAATGGCAGTTAGTTTCGAATGAAGATTTTGAAATGGATGAAAAACATGCCTTTAGCTATAGTTTTCAAAAATGGGAGAAAAAGTAATTAGGAATTAAAAACTAGGAATTAAAAATTGTATTCAACTTTTCAACTAACAAAAAAATTTATTCAATATTTCTTAACCGCATCAAACGGTAAAGGGCATGGTGTACACTCACCTTTTGTATATAATTTTATAGAGAAGATTTTGACTGATAAAAAGGAATACACTTGTTATAGCACAATAGAAGCTCAGCGCAAAATTTTGTTACAAGATGAAACCGTTATTGAAGTGGAAGATTTTGGAGCTGGCTCAACCGTAATAAAAACAAACAAACGAGTTGTAAAAAAAATTGCAGCTTCAAGCTTAAAGTCAAAAAAATTTGCTCAACTATTATATAGAATCGTGCAGTATTACCAACCTAAAACTATTGTGGAATTAGGGACATCGTTAGGCATAACGTCTTCTTATCTTGCCGCAGGCAGTACAACTACAAAATTATTTACTTTCGAAGGGTCGGCCAATATTGCAGCAAAGGCAACGCAAATTTTTACAAATTTAAAGTATACTAACCTTACTTTGGTTGAAGGCGATTTTGCAAAAACATTACCTCCACTTTTGTCCAGCTTACAAGAAATTGATTTAGCTTTTATAGATGGTAATCATAAAAAAGAGCCCACATTAAATTATTTTCATCAACTATTACAACACTCCACAAACAGTACCATTTTAATTTTTGACGATATACACTGGAGTGCCGAAATGGAAGCCGCTTGGGAACAAATTAAGAAACATTCTAAAGTAACGCTTACCATTGATTTATTTTTTATTGGCTTAGTGTTTATAAATACAGATTTTAAAGAAAAACAACATTTTAAAATTCGTTTTTAATTTTTAGTATCTTACAATTTATTAAATTTGCTTATGATCATAGGCGTATTAAAAGAATCGTTTCCAGAAACCAGAGTTTCTCTTTTACCAGAACACATAGCTACTCTAAAAAAATGGAATGTAGATGTTTGTGTAGAATCGCAAGCAGGCATGGATGCTTTTGCTTCTGATGATAAATATAGTACAGCAGGTGCAACTGTAAAATCGAGAGAGGAGGTTTTACAAAACAGCGATATTATTTTATCTATTCAACCAATTGAAAATTCAAAAATCGAAAATCAAAAATCAAAAATTATATTGGGCGTTTATCAGCCTTTATTTAATTATACTTTAATGAAAGATTGTGCTAGTAATGGTATTACCGTTTTTAGTATGGATATGCTACCCCGCACTACAAGAGCACAGAGTATGGACGTACTGAGTAGCCAAGCGAATATTGCCGGATATAAGGCAGTATTAAATGCAGCGTTTACATATAGCCGCTATTTTCCAATGTTTATGACAGCAGCTGGTAGTATTCCACCAGCAAAAGTTTTAATATTAGGTGCAGGAGTAGCAGGTTTACAAGCCATTGCTACCGCAAAACGTTTAGGTGCAGTTATAGAAGTTTTTGATACACGGCCACAAGTAAAAGAAGAAGTAATGAGCCTTGGAGCAAAGTTTGTAGAGGTTGAAGGTGCTGCCGATGCGAGCAAAGCAGGTGGTTATGCAGTAGAACAAACCGAAGAGTTTATGCAACGCCAAAAAGCAAAAATTGCAGATAGCGTAGCTAAAGCAGATATTATAATTTCAACAGCACAAATTCCTGGTAAAAAAGCACCTATATTAATTACTACCGAAATGATAAATGCAATGAAAAGTGGTAGCGTAATTATCGATTTAGCATCTGCCACAGGTGGAAATACAGAATTAACAAAAGACTGTACAACCTTAAATCATAACGGTGTTAACATAGTTGGCAACTCGGCATTAGCTTGTAGTATGCCTAGCGATGCTAGTAAATTGTATGGCAAAAATGTATTGAATTTTTTACAACTTATTATTACAAAAGAGGGGCAACTTAATTTAAATTTTGAAGATGATTTGGTAAAAGGAACTTGTGTAGTACATGGTGGAGAAATTACAAATGAAAGAGTGAAAGCATTAATTAGCTAACCTGCCTACCGGCAGGCAGGTGTGATAATATTTCGAATGTGCTAATTTTTTAACACTGAAACTTATTTTTTTATTTAAGCATAAAAATATTTAATGGAAAATATCTTAAATTTTATAAACACCAATCAACAAATAATATACATTGTTATTTTAATGATTTTTGTTGGTATAGAAATTATTGGCAAAGTACCTAGTGTACTACACACGCCGCTTATGAGTGGTGCTAATGCCATACACGGAGTAGTAGTTATTGGAGCTATTATTGTAATGGGCAAAGCCGAAAGCGATAATTATTTAGCATTGGGCTTAGGGTTTTTAGCCGTAGTACTGGGCACATTAAATGTGGTAGGTGGTTTTGTGGTAACAGATAGAATGTTGGAAATGTTTAAGTCTAAAAATTCGAAAAAGTAAAATTCGAAATTCGAACTTGCAGCTTTATGGAAAATAAAAAGTATGATTTGATTGATAGAACAGAGATTTTTGTGTTTTATTAAAAAAGGATGTAATTAATATTGAGTACATTAAACAGCTTGTTAGAGCATCTGGTTCTGTAGCTGCAAATTATATTGAAGCAAATGAAAATTTAGGAGAGAACGATTTAAAATACAGAATTAAAATTTGCAGAAAAGAATCAAAAGAATGCAAGCTATGGCTAAAACTTGTGTTAACATATCAAAACATGGACTTAGACAAAACCAAAAGTGAATTGTTGCAAGAGGCCTTTGAGTTAGAAAATATTTTTGGTGCAATTTTAAAAAAATTAAACAACAAATAAAGGTTGCTTAACATTTCGAATTTCGAAATTTAATCTTCGAATTTTTTATTATGATATTAACACTCTGCTATTTAATTGCATCGGTAACATTTATCGTTGGTTTAAAAATGTTATCGAACCCTGCATCGGCACGTAAAGGAAATTTAGTGGCGGCAGTTGGCATGGCTATCGCCATTTTTGCAACCATATTTTTGTATGAAGAAGAGGGCAAAAAATTAGGGAATTATTTATGGATTTTTGGAGGCTTACTTATTGGAACAATCGTAGGAACGCTTGCTGCCAAAAAAGTAAAAATGACGGCAATGCCAGAAATGGTGAGCCTTTTTAATGGTATGGGTGGCGCTTGTGCTATGCTTATATCATTGATAGAATTTAATCATTTAGCACATCAAATACAGGAAACAGGTAATGAAGATGGACATACAGGAAAAGTAATCATTATTGTTTTAGGTTTAATAATTGGTAGTGTATCCTTTGCCGGTAGTATGATAGCTTGGGGCAAATTAAACGGCAAGGTTAAAGACTTTAGTTTTACGGGTCAGAACATTTTAAACCTTGTTTTATTAGCCGTAACACTTGGGCTTGGTGCGTACTTAGTGTACAATCCTGCTCAATCTTTTTTATTGTATATTATTTTAAGTATGTCACTTTTATATGGTGTGTTATTTGTTTTCCCTATTGGTGGCGCAGATATGCCTGTAGTAATTTCTTTACTTAACTCCTTTACAGGTGTGGCAGCGGCTTGTGGTGGATTTTTATACGATAATAAAGTAATGCTAACTGGTGGGATTTTAGTAGGTGCTGCTGGTACATTGCTTACTATTTTAATGTGCAAGGCGATGAACAGGTCTTTAAAAAATGTATTGATAGGTTCGTTTGGTGGTAATAAAACTGTGGCAGCAAGTGGTAGTAAAGACCAAGGTGCATATAAAGAAATAAGCCTTGCAGATAGTGCTATGATAATGAGTTATGCCAACAAAGTAATTATTGTACCTGGCTACGGTTTGGCTGTTGCACAAGCCCAACATATTTGCCATGAGCTGGAAAAAATTTTAGAAGAAAAAGGTGTAGAAGTTACGTATGCCATACACCCCGTTGCTGGCCGTATGCCCGGCCATATGAATGTATTACTTGCCGAAGCCGATGTTAGTTACGATAAGCTAAAAGAAATGGAACAAGCTAACGATGAGTTTAAAACCACCGATGTGGTCTTAATTTTAGGTGCAAACGATGTGGTAAATCCTGCAGCAAAAAATGACCCTGCCTCACCAATTTACGGCATGCCAATTTTAGAAGTAGAGCTAGCCAAAAATGTAATTGTAAACAAACGTAGTATGAAGCCCGGCTATGCTGGTATAGAAAACGATTTATTTTTTCAACCCAAAACAAGTATGCTTTTTGGCGATGCAAAAAAGGTATTGCAAGATTTGGTAGCTGAGATTAAAAGTGTTTAGTTTTTTCTCTTTGTCATTTCGACGATAGGAGAAATCTAAGATACTATTAGCTATTTTTAAAGAGTTTAAATTTATTAGTCCTCATCTTTGGAGTTAAGCTTAACAAATGCTGCCCTTTTAGGTGCTGGCATTATACTATCTAAACCTTTTACACCTTTCCAAATTACTTTGCTACATTCTAAATAAGGGGTTCTTACTTCTTTGCTAAAAATCGAATTGTGCACTACGTTCGGCTAAAATATTGTTAACTGTATTTTTATCGGCTAAGTTTAAATTGCTAGGGAAAGCAGTATAAAATGAAATAGAGATTTTGCTACATTTTAAATAAAGAGTGGTATTTTTTGAATTTGATTTGGGTAATAACGCATTGATTTGTATTTTTGCCACCCCTTAGCAATTAAGGGCAGGTTGGAGAGATGCCTGAGTGGCCGAAAGGAACGGTTTGCTAAATCGTCGTACGGGTTACACTGTACCCAGGGTTCGAATCCCTGTCTCTCCGCAAGTAGTTCTTATAAAAAAAAATTTAGGTTTAAAGTCGTCCCAAGGCTTTAAATTATAGTACAAAAAACGACGGGATGTAGCGTAGCCCGGTTATCGCGCCTGGTTTGGGACCAGGAGGTCGCAAGTTCGAATCTTGCCATCCCGACTTTTAGCCCTTCAAAATCTCTTTTGAAGGGCTTTTTTGTGGGTAAATTTTTAGGTAAGGCAACGGTAACCCGAAATTTTTACGTTATTGAACGTTTATTGGAGAAACTAACCGAGTCAGATAGATTGTCTGTCTACTCCTGAAATAGATTTACACAAAAAGTATAAAATAAAGCAACAGAACAAGTTCACAACTATGATGCTATAAAAAACTACTGTTTGTGACAAAACAATTTCTTTTCTTTGTAAAAAAATATTTATGCCTGTTATTTTACCTGTTAAGGGTGTGATGCCTAGTTTTAATGATACTTGTTTTATTGCACCTAATGCAACAATTGTGGGTGATGTAGTGATGGGTAATAATTGTAGTGTTTGGTTTAATGCTGTACTACGTGGTGATGTTAATTTTATACGTATGGGTAAAAAAGTAAATGTGCAGGATGGAGCTATTATTCATTGTACTTACCAAAAATTTGGCACAACTATTGGAAATAATGTTAGCATTGGACACAATGCAATTGTACATGGATGCGTTATAGATGATAACGTGTTGATTGGAATGGGTGCAATTGTGATGGATAATGTGCATATTGGTAGTAACAGTATTATTGCTGCTGGTGCTGTGGTATTGGAAAATACTGTTGTTGAACGTGGTGTTATTTATGCTGGTGTGCCTGCTAAAAAAGTGAAAGACATTAGCCAAGAGCTTATTAGTGGTGAGATTGATAGAATTGCTACTAATTATGTGATGTATAGTGAGTGGTTTAGCCCAAACGCCTTCCCAAAATAATCGGGATGTTCCAAAAAGAGAATAATTTGGAAACCGATTTTTGTTTTAATTAAGTTTATAAAATATTATCTTTAATATATGAAAAAGATATTACTTGCTTTAACTACCATTTGTTTTTTGATGAGCAGCTGTTTTATTTTTAAGAAAAAAGATAAATACGGGTGCCCAACAGATGGACGTAATATTGGTGCAGAAAAAATTGCAAGTGGAGATGAAAAAGCTATTAAAGCAAGTAATAAGGCTAAATATAGAGGCGGTAAAAAAAGTTATGGGGAATAGAATATTTATATGGCTATTTTGTATACTTTCACGACAAAAAAATAAAAACTAACATACTATGTCATCATTTAAAAACCGACAATGGCGCCACCGAAGCCGTTATTGATGACAATTTTGGCATTAGTAAATTTAATGCCATTGCTAGCACACTTGCTAAAGATTTACGAGTTAAATTTTTGAACCAGATTGATGACACTGAAATTCTTAACTGGGATTTTATGTATAAAAGAAGCTACCTCACTCTTCATTATAGTATTTTTAATGGTGTTAGTATTTTGCAACAACAATTAAAGCCTGCTAAGAGACAAAATAATACAGTTTTAGAAGTAGCCCATTTTTTGGAGAGAAAAGCTTATTGATTTTTATTATTATTCCCACAAATTACGTTGATGACTCAGATAAGTTTGTAACTATTTCAAAAAATATTTACACTTACGTATTGTGACGGTAAATAATAAATATTCTAATACTTTTTTTCCGCTATGCTATCTAAAATATTTCGATAGCTTATGTATCTTTCGGCAGCAACTTCGTTTGTATTTACAGCATTTTTTACTGCACAGTTAGGTTCCTCGGTATGCATACAGTTATTAAATTGGCAATTATTTATTAGGGCTTTCATTTCGGGGAAGTAATGCGAAAGTTCTTGCCTTGAAATATCTACCAACCCTAATTCTCTTATTCCGGGTGTGTCAATTATTTTTCCGCCATCCCGAAAAGCATCGGAAGGCAAATCAAACATTTCGGCAAAGGTTGTGGTGTGCATACCTTTGCCACTCCAGCCACTTACATCTTTTGTTTTTAATTTTTTTTGTGGGAATAGCTTGTTTAAAAAGGATGATTTGCCAACGCCACTATGTCCACTTATTAAGGTTGTTTTATTTTTAAGGAGTTCTGTAAGTTCTGTTAGTCCTTCATCTTTTTCTACACTTATTTTTTTTACTGTGTAGCCAATTTTTTCATACACCAATTTTAATTCTTCAAACTTTTCCTCTTCTTTCTTTTTATATAAATCGGCTTTATTAAAAACGATGATTGTTGGTATATGAAAGCTTTCGGAGGAAATTAAAAACCGATCGATAAAACCCTGTGAAGTTTTAGGATCTTTAAGTGTTGCAAATAATAAACTTTGGCTAAGGTTAGATGCAATGATGTGATGGTGATGTTTATTTGCTGGAGAAGTACGAGTGATATAATTTTCTCTTTTGTGAATTTGGGTAATGGTAACGGATGATTCTAGTTCGTTTTCCATTTCAATTTCTACTCTATCACCTACTGCAATAGGATTTGTGCTTGTTAATCCATCTATTTTAAACTTGCCTAAAATACGGGCATTAAATTGTTGACCGCTATCGTTTTTAACAATGTACCAACTCCCTGTAGATTTGTAAACGGTTGCCTTCATTAATTTTGCATAACTGTAATCTTTTAACGAATTAGAAATTCGTTTTACACCAACATTGTTACCGGATTTTCTAAATATTTTTTAAGTGTTTGTAAAAATGCTGCTCCCACTGCCCCATCTACACTTCGATGATCGCAGCTTAGCGTAAGTTTCATAACATTGGTCACAGCAAATCCATCACCTTTTTTTATCACTTTTTCGCTAATGGCGCCTACTGCTAAAATTGCACTATCTGGCGGATTGATGATAGCTGTAAATTCTTCTATCCCCATCATTCCTAAGTTAGAGATGGTGAATGTATTACCACTAAACTCGTTGGGTTGTAATTTTTTTTCTTTTGCTTTCGTGTATAATTCATTAGCATCGGCAGCAATTTGAGATAGTGTTTTGATATCTGCAAAACGAATTACTGGTACAATCAATCCTTCTGGCATTGCAACTGCACTACCAATATGTATGTGATGATTTTGACGAACAAAATCTTCCATCCAACTACTATTTACATCTGGATGCTTTCGCAAAGCCATAGCAGATGCTTTTATAATCATATCGTTGAACGATATTTTTATTGGACTTACTTCGTTCATACTAACTCTGGAGCTAATGGCATTATCCATATTTATTTCCATTGTTAAGTAAAAATGTGGGGCACTAAATTTACTTTCTCCAAGTCTACGAGCAATTACTTTACGCATTTGCGTTAAAGGGTAATCTGTATGATTCTCCATTGAAAGTTGAGGGTTGAAAGTTGAAAGTTTAGTTGGTGCTGTGGTCATTGATGATGGACTGTTTAGTACCGATGGTGCAAATCCATCAACATCTTTTTTAGTAATTCTTCCACCATCTCCACTACCGTTAACTTGTGCTAAATTTATTCCTTTGTCGGCTGCTAATTTTTTAGCAAGAGGTGATGCTTTAATTTTTTGGTCGGTGGGGAGTGGTGAATTATGAGTGGTTGGTTCTAAAGAAGCTGAAACCTCTTGGACAGCGCTTGGAGAAGGAGTACTAGAAACTGCTGACTGTCCTGCTTTTTCGGCTGCTACATAAGCACTAACATCCGTTTCTGCTTTACCAACTATTGCAATTATTTCATTAATTTTTGCGGCGTTTCCTGCTTCTACTCCAATATATAAAAGTGTTCCATCCTCGTAACCTACAATTTCCATTGTTGCTTTATCAGTTTCTACGTCGGCTAATGCATCGTCTGCTTTTACAACATCCCCTACTTTTTTATTCCATGCAATAATCTTTCCCTCTGTCATTGTATCGCTTAAAAGCGGCATACGAATTTCTTTTGCACCAGCAGGAAGGGATACAATTTGTTGTTCTACAATTTCGGCTTTGGGCGTAGGTGCAACTGTAGCTTTTTGCTCTATTACTGGAGCAATTTTAGTATTTTCTAATGCGGTTTTATAATCTTCCCCTTCTTTACCAATAACGGCTAAGATACCTTCTACTTGAACTGATTTTCCTTTATCTACGCCTAAATATAAAATTGTTCCTTCGTTATAACTTTCTAATTCCATAGTGGCTTTATCGGTTTCTACCTCGGCTAATAAATCGCCAGGTTTTACCTTATCGCCAACTTTTTTGTGCCACTCTACCAGTACACCTTCAGTCATTGTATCACTCATTCTAGGCATGCGTATTACTTCCGCCATAATCTATGTGTTTCTTATTTATAAATTAAGAAGTGAAATTACGGCAAAATAGCCGAAAATAAACACCTGGAATCACTCAATAATCTAACTCTAGCCTTAATCGATCCTTCAATTCCTTTACAAGTGGGTATTCTTCAATAATTTTCAAGTACTGTTCTTTTGTGTTTAGAGGTTTATCAATTGGTTGAGAGCTAGCTTCGGTTTCTACAATTATAACATTATACGCTAATGCTTTATTACCAAAATGATGTTGTAAGTGCTCAATTAACAATGCTCTTTCTTGCTCTATAAATTTTTGTTGAATATTATTATCGGTAACAATTTCGATGCTATCGTTATTTACAATATTTAACTTAGCCATTTTGAAATTAGTAACGGCACTGTGGTTTTTTCTATCTTCTAACTTTTGTGTAAAAACACTCCAAGCTTTAGATAACTCATCGTTAGTTAAAAGCACTTTAACGACTTGGCCAGTTGATTGGTCTGCAATTTTTTTACGGATTTTTTCAAGAGATGATAAACCTACTTTTGGTAAAATTGTATTGGTTTTTATAAGAGGTTTTATTTTTTCATCTGCACTTTCAATGGACAATTTTGCTTGTAGCTTTTCTTGTTTTAATTGGGGTTGTATTTTATTTTCTACTTCGTTTTTTAAAATTCGGATAGGTTGTATGGCTTTAAAATTTACAACTTTAACTACTTCCGTTAGTTTTTTTTTTACTAGTTCGCCATTTTCAGTTGTTAGCTTTATGGCTTGACTAAGATGTGTTAATTTAATAATAGCAAACTCTATATGCAAACGCTTATTACGAGCTTGTTTATAATTAATTTCGGTTTCGTTTAAAGAATTTAATGCTGCTACCAGCCAAGCTACATTTACTTTTTGTGCAGCTTCAACATATTTTTCTTTAAAATCATCAGCAACTTGTAATAAAGTGGCGGCCCTTGCATCTCTACTTACTAAAACATTCCGTATAAATTCTGCATACCCTTCTAAAAATGTATCTCCTTCAAAACCTTTTGCATTTATTTCATCAAACAACAACAACGCATCAGCTAATTGTTGGTTTTGCATAAAGTGTAGTAATTTAAAATAATAGTCTTCATCTAAAATATTTAGATGCTCCAATGTATTACTGTATGTTAATTGACCATTTGTAAAACTTACAATTTTATCTAAAATGCTTAGCGAATCTCTCATACATCCTTCGCTTTTTTGGGCGATAATATGTAAAGCTGTTTTTTCTGCTTTTATATCTTCTTTATCGCAAATTTCTTGCAAATGCAACACAGTATCTGCATTTGTAATTCGTTTAAAATCGAAAATTTGACATCTACTTAAAATGGTAGGTAAAATTTTATGTTTTTCTGTAGTTGCTAATATAAAAATGACGAATGGAGGAGGTTCTTCTAACGTTTTTAAAAACGCATTAAAAGCGGAGGTACTTAGCATGTGCACCTCATCAACAATATATACCTTGTATTTACCAGCTTGAGGTGCAAAACGTACTTGATCTACCAAACTTCTTATATCATCAACACTATTATTACTGGCTGCATCAAGCTCATGTATATTCATTGAGCTACCAGCATCAAAAGAAACACAACTTTGACAAGTGTTACAAGCCTCTCCTTCTTTAGTTTGATTTTCGCAATTAATTGTTTTTGCTAATATTCTTGCACAAGTAGTTTTACCAACACCCCTTGGCCCTGTAAACAAAAAAGCATGTGCTAATTGGTTATTGATTATAGCATTTTTTAATGTAGTAGTAATATGGGCTTGGCCCACAACTGTGCTAAAATTTTGAGGACGATATTTACGTGCCGATACAATGAATTTTTCCATAACCTCTAAATCCTCCTACTTTTAAAAGTTTAGAAAGAGTTTTTTATGTTAATTTAAGATACTGCAATTTAAGCATAGTTTATTTACTTGTTATTATAAAGTTGGATGTCGTACAAATTCTTTTTCTCTATCAAATAAATAACGGAACGTAGCCAGGTTTCTAGTACGGTAAGTATCGCCAAAATTTTCGGCTACATTAATCATTTTTGGGTTAAAATCGCCAATCCATTGCATTTCATAATCAGTGTATTGTATTGGTTTTTTTTTGACTATTTCAGAGCATTTTGTAATTAAATATCCATCTACCCCTTTTCCTTGCCACTCTGGCACTATTCCAAATACTAATCCGGTAAATTTATTTGTGGGCTTAAATTTTTGCAGAAAAACAAATTTTAGTTTTTGCCAAAGCCCAAATTTGCCTTTCATGTAGTTAAAATATTGGTTTAAATCGGGCAAATTTAAAAACATGCCTATAGCTTCGTTTTTATAATAAGCGAATTGCACTATTTTTTCATCCATTACTGGCTTCATTTTTTTAAAAATAAGCAACGCTTGTTCTTGAGGCATTTGTTTTAAACCACCATGGCCTGCCCATGCTTTGTTATATACTAAGGCAAAATCTGTTGCAAATTTTTCTAGGTTATTTTTATTTATGGTTGAAAAACTAAAATCTGGATCTTGCGCTATTGCATTATGCCTTTCAATTACCTTTGGTGATATTGTAGCTTGTGGATTAAATCCAAAACAAATTTGATTATAAAATATTTTAAACCCATAATTTTCAAATAAGGTAACATAGTAGGGTGGATTGTAATTTAAACAATATAACGGAGGGTGAAACCCTTTAGTAACTAACCCCCACCACTTATCTCTTTCTCCAAAATTTATTGGCCCATCCATTGCTTGTACGCCTTTTTGTACTAACCAATTTTTGGCCGTATCAAATAATACATTAGCTGCTTGTTGATTATTTATGCATTCGAAAAAGCCCATACCACCAACCTCTACATCATCATTTTTATTTTTGTATTTTGTATTTATAAAAGCTGCTACTCGTCCAATTAAGTTGCCCTTATCATCTTCTAAAATCCAACGAATAATTTCTCCAAAACGGAATGCTTTATTTTTTTCTTTATTAAATATATCGTTTATGTCTTTGTTTAAAGGTTGAATCCAATGAGTATCATTTTTATTAATATTAATGGCTACTTGCAAAAATTGTTTTGCAAGTGTAGGTGTAGTAACAGGTATTATTTGCATGGAGCAAAAATAGTAAAAAATAAATGGGGCTAAAATACCAAAATATGGCATTATAATTGGAGGATTAAATTATTTAGTATAAATTTAAGTTCAATATAATGTTATGAGAAAGTTTTTAATTTACACACTCACATTAGTAACAGTAATGTATACTTTAACTAGTTGCAAAAAAGATGATTACATACCCTGTGCTGTGGGTTGTAATCCACCCATTAACCCATGTGATACAATAACAATTACAACAATAGCTAGTAAAACATATACCATTACCGGGCAAAGCCTTGGTACTATTACTATTACTTCCCCTATCGCAAGTGGCTTTACCTATAGTATTGGTGGCACAACGTTTCAAGGATCTCCAAATTTTTTTAATTTAGGTGTTGGTACTTACGCTGTTATTGCAAAAAATGCAATTGGCTGTAAAGGCACTGCTAGTATTTCGATTGTTGGCTATGGCCCAAAATATTATGATGTTAAGAACATAATAAATGGCTATTGTGGCCCTTGCCATTTAAATGGATCTGTGAGTGGTGGAAAAAACTTTGATGATGATGCTTCTATTATTTCCAGTTGGGATAGAATAAAAGTTAGGGCGGTTGATAATTTACCTACTCGAATGCCGTCGGCTCCAAATGCTGCATTAACAAACCAAGACAAACAAAAAATTACCGATTGGGTAAATGCCGGCCACAGAACAACTGATTAGAATTTTTGATTTTGTCAACAACTACGTTTAAAAAGATTTAAGCACAGTTAAACAAATCCATGTTGTGTTAAATACTAAATAAAATTTAATAGCATAGATTTCTCCTTTTTCGAAATGGGATATTGCATTATCTCACCTTTAACATTGGCCTTACTTGCTGATCGGTTCCATTTTGCAAACGGGCATAATAAATACCGTTGGCTAAATGAGAGGCATCAAACGAAACCGTATGCCTTCCTGCAGTTGGATAATCTTTTTCTAACAAGTTTACCAACAACCTACCAGCCGTATCCATAATTTGTATGAGTGTATCCCCACCTGTAGTTGTAAACTCAATGGTAGTTTTATTGCTAAATGGATTAGGGTAGTTCGTAATGTTTGTTTTACCTGATGGGTTTGGTGGTGGGGTAACAGCCTTACAAAGTCCACCTTTTATTAAAGGTAAATTTTGCAAAGTATTATTAATAGCAGGTGGAAACAATCCATCAACGGTAGCTTTTGGTAAACAAAACCAGTTTTCTAACAGTGATGCGTAAATGCTTCTAAAATCGTACTGCATGGGTACATTATCGTTAAAGGTAGTAGTAGCTGGAATGGTAGGGTTGTTACCTAAAACGCCTCCTTGTACTGGTTTTCCAAAAACAAATAAGGGTGCTGCTGCTCCATGATCGGTACCTACACTACTATTGCTTTTTATTCTTCTTCCAAATTCACTGTAAGTCATACCTACAACTCTATCTTCTATGCCTAAAAAAGTTAAATCGTCTTGAAAAGCTTTAATAGCGGCACTAACTCTACCTAATAAAATAGCATGGCTACCTACTGTTGTATCTGCAACCGTTGTTTGTAAACTATGGGTATCAAAGCCACCAAAGCTTACCATATATACTCTAGTTGTTAATCCTCCTTTTACTAACCTTGCTACAATTTTTAATTGATCGGCTAAGCTGTTATTTGTTGGGTAGGGAGCTTGTTGAGTAACTTTATTAGATGCTGCTTTTATGGTACCTGCGTACTGTTGAGTTTGGCTGGCTACGTTTCTTATAAAACTTAATTCTTTGCCTGCTTTTGTTGCTGGCACAGGATCGCTAGTGCCATTGATTAATTGATAAAAATTTGTGGCACTAGTAATACTCATAGCCATATTTACATTTGGCCCTTGTGTAGTTAGTGGAGCTGTAGAGCCAATTTGTATCGCTAATGGATCGGTCATACTTGCATTAGGATATCCGTTAGGAAAATTTGGATACTCATAATTTAAATATCTACCTGCCCATCCTGTATAAACCTCTTGATTGCTATTACTAGATGACTGCCAAATATCTGTTGCTCTAAAATGAGAAAAGTTGGGTTGAGGATAGCCTACAGCTTGAATAACGTTTAATTTATTTTCGTTGTACATAGTTTGTAGCCCAGTCATAGCAGGGTTTAAACCAGTTTTATCATATCCATTTAATCGCAAAATTTTATCTTCTGGTATAGCAATATTTGGTCTTGCGGCATTATACAAATTATACGTTTCAATAGGTATAACCATATTTAAACCATCGTTACCGCCAGAAAGTTGAATAATTACAAGTACATGATCCGTATCTGTACCTGAACCCATCAACGCTTTTACAATGGGAGAATTGGCATCTAATGCTTTTACTGCATAACCGCTTATTAAAGCTGGAATTGCTGCTGTTATTGATTTTCCTAAAAATTCTCTACGTTTCATTTTATAATAATTAGTAGTTAGTATTAAGTATTAAAATTTTAGTAAAGCTTAATACAAAATTTAATGAGTTAAGACAATTGGTATTCACTTAAATTCATAATATATCTAAACAAATCTTTTAAACGAGTATTTACCGTATTAAAATTTGCTGTAGTTGGATTGCTAATATATGCACTCCATGCATTTGTCCAATAATAATCATACAATTGATTACTCAATAACATTTGAGTTTTCATTTGCACCATAGTTTGTGGCGATACTTGAATACGATAAAGATAGTTTAGTGCATCTTTTAGCAAATCATTAGGATTGCCTGGGTTGCTAAAAGTTTTTGCTATTGTAGTAAAATCAAACTGCATTCTAAAGCCATTTCTTAGGTAACCGCTATTCGTCATTACATCGGTAAACTGATTTCTTTTTGGCAAAGAATCTGTGGTTATCCAAATTTCATGAAAAGCAGGCTCTTGATAATATGCTGGCATACCAGCTACATTTGGTGGGTCGTGTAAGTTTACGCCCATATTAATCATCCAACTATAAAGGGTATTCCAATGGCCGTAATTTGTATCCCAATCTGTTGCTAAAGGCATATTTACTTCAAACTCTCTCATAGAACCTATTACAACATCCATTGGTGTTTTAATTACGCATCCTTGATTTGCTATATCAAAAAAATGTTCGCTTTTAAATAAGGTGGTAAGCACTGGTTTAATGTCGTAGTTACTGCTTCTAAAAATATCTGCTAGTGGAGTTATTACATTAGCTTCAGTAGCTGCATCAATTTCGTAATACACAAACCATCGATAAAACTTACGTACCAAAAATTTTGCTACCTCATTTTGAGCAAAAATCATATTTAATAAGTCGCTCAATTCTAAGTCGCCTGCTGTGGCCCCTGTTCTACCCGTAATTATAGTATTGTTATAAAAAGATGAAAATTGTTTATTAGCTGAGCTATGCTTAGTTGGATCAAAAAAAGTAGTGTAGTTAGCTCCATTTACTCTCCAGCCAGTTAATACTTTAGCGGCCTCTTTTACATCGCCTTCGGTGTATTTGCTATCTGGTCCTTTTCCTAGTGTAAATAATTCTTGTAGTTCTCTTCCATAATTTTCGTCGGGTGCTGTTGCTGTATTTAAATATCCATTTAAATACCTAAGCATCCCATAGTCTAGTGTAATATCCCTAACCATTTGCTTAAAATTACCTAACGTATGTTGGCGAATGGTTGTGTGTTGTTTATATACCCAATTAGCGTTCCCAATATCACTTGATTCATTTCCAAAATGATCTATCCAAAAAAAGTTCATTTTTTCTTTTATGCTTCTATCTTGATTTACGAGTACGCCTGTCCACCATTTTTTATACGATGCACTCCGTTGACTTTGAACGGTTCCATCATTATTAATATCGTTAACCCAGGTAGTGCCTTGTGCTATATTAGTATCGGGTGTTCCGGGCTGAGTACTTGTTACATATTCTTTAATTGGTGGAGTTGGGTTAGGTGCTGTAGGGTTCATTAACTCATCAACGGATTGACTAACTGTTCTACCTAAAAAATAGTCTACATCTGCCTTTTTTGCACCAAACATAGTACGTTTAAGTAGGTGTATTACTTCGTTGGTAGTCCATTGACCAGCATACGGGTTTATTCCACTTAACACTCTAGCAGGTTTTGCAAATTGTACAGGTTTTAGTGGAGTTTTTTTCTTCGTCTTACTAGCTGTAAGAAAATCTCTTCTATCCATAGCAGTTTATTTGAAGTACAATAATTTAGTGTGACTATAATTTTTAGGTAAGGTTTAAAAAGATATCATCTATGTAGTCAATTTTTCTTCTTTCGGCTATTTTACGATTGTAAGATAACAAAAAATATGCCCAACTGAAAGAATTTGGCATAAAAAATTTAAACCTATCTAAATGCTAGTCCATATTTTCTATAATACCAGCAATACCTTGGCCACCACCAATACAAGCTGTTACAATTCCATATTTCTTTTTAAGGCGTTTCATATCATTTAGCAATTGTATAGTTAGTTTACACCCTGTGCAACCTAAGGGGTGGCCTAAAGCAATAGCACCGCCGTTTACATTTACTATTTCTGCATTTAAACCAAGTTCTCGAATTACTGCAATTGACTGTGATGCAAAGGCTTCATTCAACTCAAACAATTCAATATCTGCCAAGCTCATTCCAGCTTGTTTTAATACTTTTGGTACTGCAGCAATTGGGCCAATACCCATAATACGAGGGTGTACGCCTGCACTTGCACAATTTATTAATCGGCCTATTGGTTTAAGGCCAAGGGTATTCATTAATTTTTCGCTCATTACCAGCACAAAAGCAGCACCATCACTAGTTTGGCTACTATTACCTGCTGTTACACTACCGCCTAATGCAAAGGCTGGTTTAAGTTTTGCTAGTCCTTCAATACTAGTGTCGGCTCTTACCCCTTCGTCAGTATCTACAATAAAATTTCGAGTTTGTTTTTTTCCTTTTTCATCTAAGTAAACTTCTTCAACATTTATGGGTAAAATGCCGCTTTTAAAATATCCTGCTTTAAGGGCATTACCTGCTTTTAAATGACTATTATAGCTAAATTCATCTTGATCTTCTCTACTTACTTTATACTCGTTTGCAACCTCTTCAGCGGTTAAGCCCATACCCAAATAATAATCGGGTTGATCTTTAGCAATAGAGTAAGCTGGTACAGTTTTCCAGCCTGCGGTTGGTACCATACTCATACTTTCTGTACCACCTGCAATAATACAATCGGCCATGCCGCTACGTATTTTTGCGGTTGCCATTGCAATACTTTCTAAACCACTACCGCAATATCTATTTATTGTAATACCTGCAGCATCTAAATCAATGGCTTTTGCAGCAATAATACGCCCAAACTGTAAGCCTTGCTCAGCTTCGGGTACTGCGTTTCCTACAATAACATCATCTACCTGTTTAGGATCTAGTTGAGGCACACTTGCCAACAAGCCTTTTATTACATCAATAGCCAAATCATCGGGTCTGGTAAACCTAAATCCACCTTTTTTGCTTTTTGTTACTGCTGTTCTAAACCCTGCTACTATATATGCTTCTTGCATTATTGACTGTTTATGATGTAAGGTATATTATTAGTTGTTTATGCAACCATAAACCAAAGATAGTTGTTCTCTTCAAAAAATCAAACTCAATTATCTTTGCACCATTATGTACAAATTATTACGTTCTTTTTTATTTCTTTTTGACCCCGAGTGGGTGCATTATTTTAGTATGAATAGCTTAAAATCAATTTGCAAGCTACCGTTTGGAAAATCAATTATTAAAAAACTATTTGCTCCAAAAAAAAATATTCAATATTCAATATTCAATATTCAATTCCCTAACAAGGTTGGTTTAGGGGCAGGCTTTGATAAAAATGCCAAATACTTAAACGAATTAGAAGCGCTAGGATTTGGCTTTGTGGAAATTGGTACAGTAACACCCAAGCCTCAAGCAGGAAACGATAAACCTCGATTATTTCGATTACCAAAAGATAAAGCTTTAATAAACCGAATGGGGTTTAATAATGATGGGGTGGAAGTGGTAGCGGAAAGGTTAAAAAAGTGGAAACTGGAAACTGGAAAACTGAAAATGCATAATGAACAGGATACCAACTTTCAACTTTCAACTTTCAACTCTAAACTTATTATAGGCGGAAATATTGGCAAAAACAAAACCACTCCTAACGAGGATGCTTGGAAAGATTATGAAATTTGTTTTACAGCCTTACACCCTTATGTAGATTATTTTGTAGTAAATGTAAGCAGCCCCAATACGCCAGGTTTAAGAGAGCTGCAAGAGAAAGATTCGTTAAGGATAATATTTTCTAAATTAAAAATGAAGAATGAAGAATTAGGAATACAAAAACCAATTCTTTTAAAAATTGCTCCAGATTTAACTACTGAGCAATTAGATGATGTTATAGATTTAGCGTTAGAAATAAATTTAGACGGCCTAGTAGCCACAAACACAACAATAAGTAGAGAAAATCTTAGATGTACCAACTCAACCGTTTTAAAAATTGGGGCTGGTGGTTTAAGTGGTTTGCCTTTAAAACAAAAAAGTAACGATATAATAAAATACATCTCACAAAAAACTAATGGAAAAATTCCTATTGTTGCAAGCGGTGGAATTTTTACAGCACTAGATGCAAAAGAAAGTTTACATAGTGGAGCGGCTTTAATACAAGTTTGGACCGGCTTTATTTACGAAGGACCGAGTATAGTTAAAAAAATATGTAACGGAATCAATTAAAGAGCATCTTTACCAACAAACAATAATTTAAAAAAATAAATATACCCTGAGCGAAGAAATTAAAACGGAGGGGCAGCAGAAGAAAAAGGGTTTTTTATAAAATGAAGGACAAGTTAGAAGACCTTAAAGACAAGGCCGAAGATGTTTGGGAAAAAGCAGAAGATTTAAAAGACAAAATTTTAGATAAGTTTGATGATGACGATAAAAAAGAAGAAGCGAAGTAGAGCATTTAAAGCGACTTATAAAAATCCAGCTTAGGCAGGATTTTTTGTTTCACTTATCTTTGCAGTTAAATTTAAAAAAATGGATTTATCGTATTTATTTACGTCGGAGGCTATTATTAGTTTTGTTGTATTGGTAATATTAGAAGTTGTTTTGGGTATTGATAATGTAATTTTTGTTAGCATTATTATGAATAGGCTTAAAAACAAAAATGAAATTACTAAAGCTAGGCGTATTTGGATGATAACAGGTATTATTAGCCGTAGTTTATTGTTAATGGGGTTAAGTTGGTTATTAGCACAAAGGGGTAAATCAGTAATTACCTTATTTGGCAAAGGATTTGATTTGGCTGCAATTGTAATGTTGCTAGGTGGTTTGTTTTTAATTTATAAATCGGTAAAGGAAATACACGGCAAATTAGAGGGCGAAGACCCTAATGCTATTAATGGTAAAAATAAAGGTCTAGGACTACCACAAGCAATTATACAAATAATGATAATAGATGCTGTGTTTAGTTTTGATAGCGTAATAACTGCTGGTGGTACAGCACAACATGTAGAAATTATGATTGCCGCTGTAATCATTGCTATGCTTGTTATGTTTTTATTTAGTCCAAAAATTTCGTCCTTTATACACAAACATCCAACCCTAAAAATGTTGGCCTTATCTTTTTTGGTAATGATTGGTTTAAGCTTAGTTATAGAAGGATGGGATGCCGCAAAAGCCCACGACCTACATTTAAAAAACTACATTTATTTTGGTATGGCTTTTTCATTTGGAGTAGAAATGCTAAATATGTTTATGTTTAGCAAAAATAAAAAACGTAATGCTAATTTAGTGGAATTAAATGAGCCTACTTTACAAGAAGAGAGTAAAGATGATCAAGCTCATTAATTTTTTTTTATATTTATTTTAGCTGTTTTGTACTTATTAATAAATGAATTTTTTGCTACTTATTTTGTAACAATACTAAAGCAACAACACCCGCTGTTTCTGTTCTCAACCTTCTATTACCTAAACTTACAGACGCAAAATTATGTTGCAATGCCAACTCTATTTCGGCTTTTGTAAAATCGCCTTCGGGTCCAATGCAAATTAATTTTTTAGTGAGTGGTGAGTGATGACTAGTGAGTAGCTGTTTTGTTTCTTGGCTTTCGCAATGAGCAATAAATTTTATTGTTTTTTCAAATGGTTGTTTTATAAACTTGCTGTATGCTATTGGTTGATGTAACAAAGGCAACCAACATTGCTGACTTTGCAACATGGCACTTACTAAAATAGTATTTAAACGTTCAAATTTAAAAGCGGTTTTTTCAGTTCTTTCGCAAATGACAGGAATAATTTCAGTTACTCCTATTTCAGTTGCTTTTTCTAAAAACCATTCAAAACGGGTAGTATTTTTTAATAAACTAATTGCAATGGAGATGGTTAAGTTGTGTGGGGTTAGGAGTGAATGATTTAATATTTTCACAACGCACTTCTTTCTATTATCATCAATTATTTCACAAATAAACAAACCGCCTTTGCCATTGGTTAATTGCAACTGCTCTCCATTGTGCATACGCAATACCTGTACGATATGCTTACTGGTGTTTTCATCTAAAATTATTTGTGTAGATGAAGTTGAACTGTCTTCTTTATAAAAAAATGGTAAAGCCATATACTTAATTAAATACTACAATCATAATTCCATTTTTACTTTTTCGTTTTGGCAACACTATACTTCTTCCGTTATAATAAATACACATTGTTTTATTTTCTTCTGCTTTAATAAAAACATCTACGCCAGTTAAAAAAGGAGCTGTCGATAAAGATTTTAAGGCCTTACCACTTGTTAATTCATCTCCATCATCAAATAAAAAACAAGCTATTAATGTTTTACTAGCTGGCATAAGTTTTGGTAACGATAACGGTATAGAGTCTATTGCCAAACTATCTCTTCCTGCTATTACTGCATTGTTAGCTGTAAAAATAACTAAGGCCGTTTGTTTATCATCGTTTGGAATATTACCTAACATTGCTGCAGCCATACCGCCAGTTGTTAAAGCTCGTAAATAAATATTTTTATTGTTACGTTTAAAAGGTTCAAATTTAACAAAAAAAATGGAGGAATATTAGTTCCTCCATTTTTATGTATTCCTTACTATTTTTAGAAAGGTGCTCCATCATCAAACTCACCATCATTCATTTTACTACCTTTTTGTATGTACAATTTTGCATCGTTTCCTCCACCACCATCAAGTCCTGCAACAGGTTTCCAATTTCCTCCTTGTGGTGGGCTGCCTCCAAAATCGCCACCACTGCTATCATCTTCAATAAATTTTTGAATGTGTAATAATGCTTTTAATTTAATAGTATCTAAACTACCGTTACGGTGTTTTGCAACTTTTACATAGGTTTCTCCTTTGTTGCTTTCTCCAAATTCGTTGGCGGTTATATCATAATATTCTGGTCGATATAAAAACATTACCAAATCAGCATCTTGCTCAATAGCACCCGATTCTCTCAAATCGCTCAACTGCGGAATTTTTGCTCCTTCTTTTCTTTTTTCTACTTCTCTACTCAATTGCGATAAGGCAATGATGGGCACTTGCAATTCTTTTGCCAAGCCTTTTAAATCTCTTGATATTCTACTAATTTCTTGCTCTCTATTTCCATTACGGTTTTCACCAGCACCACTCATTAATTGTAGGTAATCAATAATTATTAAACCAACATTGTGTTTGTTTTTTAGTCTTCTACATTTTGCTCTAAGTTCAAAAATATTTAATGCCGCAGTATCGTCAATAAAAATAGGTGCCTTACTAAGGCGTTCAATACCTTTTTTGTACAACTGCTTCATTTCATGTTCTTCTAATTTTCCTCTAGCAATCTTCTCTAACCATATTTCGCTTTCGGCACTTAAAATACGTTGTACTAATTGGCTACTACTCATTTCTAAACTAAAAAAACCAACAGAAGTAGGCTTTGTCGGATGCAACGCCGCGGTACGGGCAAGGTTAAGTGCAAAAGCAGTTTTACCCACTGATGGCCTTGCTGCAAGCACAATTAAGTCAGTAGGTTGCCAACCATAGGTTAATCTATCTAAACTTGCAAAGCCAGTAGGTACACCTGTTATATCCTCTTGCCTATTTCGCATATCTTCAATACGCTGTATGGTTTTTACCAATACGGTATCAATGCTATCAAAGTTTTTGCGTAAATGGCTGTTCGTAATTTCAAATAGTTTTCCTTCGGCATCATCTAACATATCAAACACATCGGTACTATCTTCATAGGCATCGCCAATTATTTCGCCGCTAATGCGTATTAATTCTCGTTGAATAAATTTTTGCAATACAATTCTGCTGTGTGCATCAATGTTAGCGCTAGATACAACTGCATTGGTTAATTTAGATACGTAATATGCACCACCAACAATTTCTAACTCTTCTCTAAACTTTAATTCCTCTACAACAGTAAGCATATCAATAGGCAAACTTTTAATTGCCAGACCTTGCATTGCTCTGTATATTTTTTGATTAGCGTCGCTATAAAAACATTCTGGTTTTAAAATTTCTACTACAGTATCAAATGCACTTTTTTCTAGCATTATTGCACCCAAAACGGCTTCTTCTAATTCTTTAGCTTGTGGTGGTATTTTACCATACATCATGGTATTTAAATCCAGTGGGGATTTGCGTCGACCAGTTTTTCTATCTTTATTTAGATTAGTTAATTCCATTTTAAAATACGTTGCTTGATAAGATTGTTTGGGCTTGCACTTAAAAGAGGTGCAAGTAGGCTAAGTTAAATCCAAAAAGTCAATTACGTTGTTCACAAAGCTTTACTTCATTAGTTAAAAGTTGTTATCTACACCAAATTAACACATAAAGTTAGGTTATTAAGGCTTTATTAACAGGTTTATCAACATATAAAAATCAATAGAAATTTGAATAATATGGTTTTTGTTAACAATTTGGAAACATTGAAAAAATCTTTCTGCACCAATTCATCTATTTTTTTTATTGCATTTTAATAAAAAATTTTATAGCTTATGATGTTTTAGCTTACACACTTAAAAAACTATCTTTACAAACAACTTAAAGAAACAACAATAACAAATGACGATTAGTTACAATTGGCTTAGTGAATACCTGCCGGAGCAAATAGAACCAGAAAAATTAAGTAAAATACTAACATCTATTGGGTTAGAGGTTGAAAGTATGATACCTTTTGAAGAAGTAAAAGGAAACTTAGAGGGTTTAATAATTGGTGAGGTTATAGAATGTGAAAAACACCCCGATGCTGATAAATTAAGCCTAACCAAAGTAAATATAGGTACAACCGAATTACTACAAATTGTTTGTGGAGCACCCAATATTGCTGTTGGGCAAAAAGTAGTGGTGGCTAGTATTGGTAGTACTATTTATCCAAGTACAGGCGAACCTTTAACCATGAAAAAAGCAAAAATACGAGGTAGCGAAAGCCATGGAATGATTTGTGCCGAGGATGAAATTGGTATGGGAGAAAGCCATGAAGGTATTTTAGTTTTACCAACCGATGTAGCTGTGGGTATGCCTGCGGCAAATTATTTTAAGCCCTACAACGATATTATTTTTGAAATTGGATTAACACCAAATCGTATGGATGCTATGTGCCATTTAGGTGTAGCAAAAGATGTTTGTGCTTATTTAAGTCATCATATTAAAAAAGATACTGTAGTTAAAAGCCCGTTCAAAAATAATTTTAAAGTAGATCATCAGGGTTTGCAATTTGACGTAATTGTAGAAAACACAGATGCTTGTAAAAGATACGCTGGCGTTAGTATACAAGGTGTAACTATTGGAGAAAGCCCAACTTGGTTGCAACAAAAATTAAAAGCCATTGGTGTAAAAACTATTAATAATATTGTAGATATTACCAATTATATTTTACACGAAACTGGGCAACCCTTACATGCTTTTGATACAGCTATAATTGAAGGAAAAAAAATAATCGTAAAAAATTTACCAAAGGGAACCCCTTTTATTTCGTTAGATGATAAAGAAAGAAAATTAAGTGCTAATGATTTAATGATTTGCGATGGTAAGAAAACGCCCATGTGTATTGGTGGTGTTTTTGGGGGATTAACCAGTGGTATAAAATCAACGACAAAAAATATATTTTTAGAAAGTGCATGGTTTAACCCGTCAACTATTCGTAAATCATCGTTACACCATGGTTTACGCACCGATGCAGCTACCCGATTTGAAAAAGGAGTTGATATAAGTAACACCGTAAATGTTTTAAAAAGAGCTGCAATGCTAATTAAAGAAATTGCTGGTGGCGAAATTGCTAGTGATATTATTGATATTTATCCAACGCCTAAAGAAAAAACTGAGGTAGCCTTAAAATATCATTACTTAAAAAAAATAAGTGGTAAAAATTATCATGGCGATGCAGTTAAAAATATATTAACCAGCCTTGGGTTTGAAATTATGAAAGAAGGTATGGATGAGCTTTTGGTGAAAGTACCTTTTAGTAAATCAGACATTAGTATACCAGCCGATTTAGTAGAAGAAATAATGCGTATTGATGGATTAGATAATGTAGAAATTCCACAATACATAACTATTGCTCCTGCTATTGAAACATTGGGCCACCAACATACGTATCAAGAAAAAGTAAGTAATTATTTAGTGGGCTTAGGCTTTAACGAAATTTTTACCAATAGCATCACGAACAGTGCTTATTTTGATGATGCTACCTTGCAAACCACGGTAAAAATGATGAATAATCTTAGTACAGAATTGGATGTATTAAGGCCATCGATGCTGCAAACCGGGTTACAAACTATTGCACACAACATCAACAGAAAAAATACGAATATTTGCTTTTATGAATTTGGTAAAACATACGGCACAACTGAAGTAGGAAAATATACAGAAACCAATCATCTTTGTTTTTATACTACCGGAAATAAAGTGTTAGATACCTGGAATACAAAAGCAATTAAAACCGATATTTATTTTATAAAAGGTGTATTAAAGCAACTCTTATCACTTGTTGGAATAAGTATGTACAATACTGTAGTTGAAAATAATAGTATTCTTTTTAAAAAGGGAAATGATATACTTGCAGAAATTAAAGAAGTTGAAAAAGCCGATACTGCAAAAATGGATATTAAGCAACCCGTATTTTTTGCCGATATTAATTGGGATAAAATAACAAAACTTACAAAAAAGCAAAAATTAATGTATGCAGAAATTACAAAATACCCTGCTGTACAGAGAGATTTAGCAATTGTTGTTGATAAAACACTGACCTATGAGCAAATAGAAAATGCAACTTACCTTATTAAACTAAATAAATTAAAAAACCTTAACTTGTTCGATGTTTTTGAAAGTGAAAAACTAGGCATTGATAAAAAAAGCATGGCCGTAAGTTTTACTTTTTTAGATGAAGGAAAAACATTGACAGATAAAGAAATTGATAGTATGATGAGTAAAATAATAGCATCTTACGAAAAAGAATTAGGGGCAGAGATAAGAAAATAATAACCTGCTAACCCCCAGAAGGGGAAACCGAGAAGATTGATTAGGTAATTAAACTTTAAAAAATATAGACTATAAAAGCCCCTTTAGGGGTTTGGAGCATGCAAGAACTTGAACAACATATTAACCGAATTAATCAAAAGCTACAGCATTTACTGAAGAACTATAAGCAATTGCAAAAAGACAATGAACGTCAAACTAACCTTTTGCAAACCCTACAACAAGATAAATTAACTGCAAAAGAACAAGTACAAAACCTACAACAACAAGTATACATTTTAAAAGCAGCTACCAATACCCTATCGGAAGCAGATAAAAATAATTTTGAAAAAAATATTAAGCAGTACATTAAAGAAATAGATAAGTGTATTACTTTTTTAAGTGAATAAACAATGGCAGACCTTATTCCTATAAATATTGTAATTGGCGATAGAACCTATCGCATAAAAACCAATGCCCAAGATGAGGAAGCCATACGTGGTACCTTAAAAATAATTAACGAAAAAATTATAGAATTTAAAACGGCATTTTCCGGTAAGGATATGCAAGATTATATTGCCATGGTACTTATTTGGTATGCAACACAAGCCGCAGAAGTTGGCAACCCAATTATTAGTAAAGATATTTTAAGTGCATTACTAAAGATTGAGCAAAAAATTGATGAACAAACTTAATTCAATAACGTATTTGGCTATTCAATTTTAAACGCACTACCTCGCCTTCATTTTTTCAACAGCTAATAAACCTTTATTTTCTTGTAAAAAAATTATTTCAACTTATTAGCCCTAAGCCCTCACAAATTCGGGATTTGTGCCATGAGTTGAAAATGGATTAACGGTGCTTATTTTATCACTAGCTTCTTAAGAAACACCTGCCCTATTATCTTAACTCTATTATACAAGTTTAGATTTATTTAAAGGCTCTCTAATAACCGAGTATGTGAATGTTGAGGTAAAGCATATTTTATAAAATAAACGTAAACCAATTATCTATATATAGGTATAAAGTATAGTATACCTCCAAAAATCCTCAACAAATTTCATATCTTCGCTTGTAAACCCTTTTGCACAATTTTATGCTTAAGGACAATATTTATACGATTTTGAAACGTTTTAAAAAAATAACAATCAATGGAACCAGTAGTAATATATATTATTATAGCATTAGCCGCATTAGTTGGGGGGACGGTGCTGGGCAAATTAGTATTTTCCAAAAATACCAAAAAACAAGTTGAAGATGCTGAGCAACAAGCTCAACGAATTATTACCGATGGTAATTTACAAGCCGAAAATTTAAAAAAAGAGAAGCTTTTAGAAGCCAAGGAAAAATTTGTACAACTAAAGTTAGAGCATGAAAAAGATGTGCTGCAACGTACTCAAAAAATTGTTGAGGGCGAAAATAGAATCAAGCAAAAAGAACAGTCGTTAAACCAAAAAGATCAAAATCTTGAAAAACAAGTTAAGGATAACGATGCCATTAAAGAAACACTTAACCGCCAAATTGAGGTGGTTAATGCAAAACGTACCGAGCTTGAAAAACATCAAGAAGAACATATACGCCGCTTAGAAAAAGTTGCTGGTTTAACGGCCGAAGATGCTAAAACACAATTGATAGAAAGTTTAAAGCAAGAGGCCCATACAAAAGCCTTAGTAATACAGCAAGAAATTATTGAAGATGCTAAACAAAAAGCCGGAAAAGAAGCTCGTAAAATAGTTATACAAACCATACAACGTACTGCTGCAGAAGTTGCCATAGAAAACAGTATTACTGTTTTTAATTTAGAAAGCGATGAAATAAAAGGTAGTATTATTGGTAGAGAAGGTAGAAATATTAGAGCATTAGAAGCCGCAACTGGTGTAGATTTAATTGTTGATGATACACCTGAGGCTATTGTACTCTCCTCCTTTGATCCATTACGTAGAGAAATAGCCCGATTAAGTTTGCAACGCCTTGTTGCCGATGGTAGAATACACCCTGCACGTATTGAAGAAGTAGTTGAAAAAACAAAGAAACAAATTGACGATCAGGTAATGGAAATTGGCGAACGTACTGCAATGGAATTAGGCGTACATGGCCTGCATAAAGAGTTGATACGAATGGTTGGCCGGATGCGCTTCCGTAGTAGTTACGGACAAAATTTATTAATGCATAGTAGAGAAACTGCAAACCTTTGTGCAATAATGGCTAGCGAGTTAGGTATGAACCCTAAGTTGGCAAAAAGAGCAGGTTTATTGCATGATATTGGTAAGGTGCCAGATGAAGAAACAGAATTAAGTCATGCCCTATTAGGCGCAAAATTAGCCGAAAAATATGGCGAAAACCCTGCCGTAGTAAATGCTATTGGCGCCCATCATGATGAGATGGAAATGCAATATGTTATTTCTCCTATTATACAAGCTTGCGATGCTATAAGCGGAGCAAGGCCAGGTGCAAGAAGAGAGATAATGCAACAATACATACAGCGTATTAAAGATCTTGAAAATATGGCATTGGCCTACACAGGTGTAGAAAAAGCATACGCCATACAAGCTGGTAGAGAGCTACGTGTAATTGTAGAAGCCGATAAAGTAACGGATGGCGATAGCGAAAAACTTAGCTTTGAAATTGCCCAAAAAATACAAACCGAAATGACTTTTCCTGGGCAAATAAAAGTAACCGTAATTCGAGAGAAACGTTCGGTGAATGTAGCTCGATAAAAAATTGAAACCGCTAGTGAAAACTGGCGGTTTTTTTATGGCAACTTATAGATTTCCGCTAGTTTAGTACAATCCACATCAAACCCCCTTCTTTACCATTTTCTTACCAAATTTATCCCTAATTTGCACTAAATTTTTTAAAAAGATGAAGCATTGTTTTACGGTATTTTTTTTATCAATTAGTATTACGTTAGTTGCCCAAAAGCCTACCAATAATTTTATCAATCTTACAGGTAATTTTGCTGATATTGATGATTCTGCAGAGGTTAGCTTTTTACACCCAAGCTCACAAGCACCTCTTGCTACCACATTTGCCAAAAACAAAAAGTTTAAAATTGTTGCCCCAGTAAGTTTTGCAGGGCTTAGTCGTTTATCTATAAAAAATAAAACGGCCCTTTACAACTACGATTTATTTATCGGTGCAGAAACCGCAATCATTTCAGGCACATTAAAAAATATAGAAAAAGCTAGTGTAAAAGGTGCGAAACATCAACTCGATTTTAAAACGATTATTAAAAAATTTGAGCCAAGTTTTAACCTGTTAAATAATAATAATCAAGCTATACAACAAGAGACCGATGCTGAAAAGAAAAAAGCCTTAGTTGCTAATTTTACTACAATAACAGCTAAAATAGCTACCCAACTAGATTCTTTAGTAAAAAAGAAAGGAAAATCTCCCGTAACAGCTTTTATGCTTTACATAACCAAAGATTTATTTAAAGATAATGCCCCCGCTTTACAAAAATGGGTAAATACATTAACTAAAGAAGCAACTACATCTATATATGCACAAGAAATAAAAAACGAATTAAGCAATTTAATGAATGGTGCAATTGGTAGCCCAGCAATGGATTTTATTCAAAACGATACGGCCGATAAGCCGGTTAGTCTTTCTTCGTTTAAAGGTAAATATGTACTGTTAGATTTTTGGGCTAGTTGGTGTGGCCCATGCCGTATGGAAAACCCTAATGTGGTTGTTGCATATAATAAGTTTAAGGCTAAAAATTTTACTGTTTTAGGCATTTCGTTAGATAGGCCAGGTGCTAAGGAAAATTGGTTACAAGCAATAAAAGATGATGGTTTAGCTTGGACAAATTTGAGTGACTTAAAATTTTGGCAAAACGAAGTAGCACAAAAATATAAAATAGGCTCCATACCACAAAACTATCTTATTGATCCTAAAGGAGTTATAATTGCTAAAAACTTACGAGGACAAGCCTTAGAAGATAAACTTTGTGAGGTGTTAGGCTGTAATTAGAAGCAGTCGGCGGTTGGCAGTTAGCAGTTGGCAATAAAAAACAAAAAATGTTCTTTTTAAATCACTAATCTTCCTTACCTTTGCCGTCCGAAAAAATCGGAATTAAAACACATAAAATATGAACGCAGTTAATTTTGTTCATGAGCAGTTGACAACAAAGCCAACGCTTCCAAACTTTAAAGCAGGTGATAATATCACTGTTAACTATAAAATTGTAGAGGGTACTAAAGAGCGTATCCAAAGTTTTAAAGGCGATGTTATAAAACGCCAAGGAACTGGTGCTACCGCTACATTTACCGTACGTAAAATGAGCGATGGTGTAGGTGTTGAGCGTTTATTTCCTTTTTATTCTCCAAATATTGAGAGTGTAGTTTTAAACAAAGTAGGTAAGGTTAGCCGTGCTAAATTATTTTACCTACGTGAAAGAAGCGGTAAAAGTGCTCGTATTAAAGAAAAAAGAATGGCAGTTGCTAAATAATATTTACGATTATACTATTAAAAAGGTGAAAATTAATTTTCACCTTTTTTTATGAATAGTGTTTTTTGGTATAAAATTTGTACCATTTCAGAAAGTATCCTCCACTCATACATTTTACCACTAATTATTTTATAACTAAAACCAATTAAATGCCATGAGAAGGATTCTTATTGCTTTTTTTACAATTATTAGTATTGTAACATTTATTTCATGTGCTAGGGGAATTACTGTTGAACAAGCTGCCAATGGAAAAGGTAGATGTGGCAAAAATTACATTAGGTAAAGCCGATTGTCTTAATTTCGTTACTTAAAACAAACTTAAATCATTATTTATTTTATCTTTGTAATACATTAAATCATTTATCATGTTGCTAAGTACAAATTTAAATACCGTTTTTTTAATAGGAATGCCTGGCGGATCGGAATGGATATTTATTATTTTAGCCATTGTATTACTATTTGGCGGAAAAAAAATACCAGAATTAATGAGAGGTTTAGGTAAAGGTATCAGAGAGTTTAAAGATGCTAAGGATAACGTAAAAACAGAGTTAGAAGAAGGGATGAAACAAATGGATAAAGATCAAGAGCTAAAAGATTTACGTAAACAATTAGATCAACAAAAACAACAAGGATAATTTTTGAGGCTTACTACCAAAATCGTTAACCTAAAATAAGTACAGGCCGAAATGAGCCCTTCAATAATTTTTGAAGATTTCGTTTCGGCCTATTTTGTATACCACTCCCAAGCAATATGTTTCAATTTTCATCTATCGCAACCTATCATGCACAATTAATACAACATACTATTAGTTGTGAAGATGTTGTACAACATTATATTACTCAAACACAACAACAACAACACTTAAATGCTTTTATAGAGGTATATCAAACAGAAGCGCTACAACAAGCTAAAATATTAGATGAAAAAAGAAAAAGTGGCAAACCCATGGGTAAACTACATGGTGTTGTACTTGCTTTAAAAGATGTTATTTGTTATAAAAATCATACCGTAACGGCAGGCTCAAAAATACTAGAAGGCTTTACTAGCCTATACTCCGCTACAGCAGTACAGCGTTTACTAAATGAAGATGCTATTATTATTGGCAATTGCAATTGCGATGAATTTGCTATGGGTAGCAGTAACGAAAATAGCGTATATGGGGCAACGTTAAATGCTGCCGATAACACAAAAGTACCAGGCGGTAGCAGTGGAGGTAGTGCCGTAGCGGTGCAAGCAAATATGTGTATGGCAAGCCTTGGCAGCGATACCGGTGGTAGTGTACGGCAGCCGGCTGATTTTTGTGGCATTGTGGGCTTAAAACCTAGCTATGGAAAAATATCTAGACATGGATTAATTGCATACGCAAGTAGCTTTGACCAAATTGGTGTATTTACACATACGGTTGATGATGCTGCCTTGTTACTAGAAGTAATGCAAGGTGAAGATGAATATGATAGTACTACAGAACCCCAAACTCCTAAAGGGGCTTCGGACCTCAATACTAATTATATATTTTCTTCAACTAACAACTCTACAAAAAAATATAAAATTGCCTATTTTAAAGAGGCATTGCTGCATCCATCTTTAGATAAAGAAATACAGCAACAACTATTTTCATTAATTACTACATTAAAAAAAGATGGGCATACTATAGATGAAATTGATTTTGATTTATTGGAGTATATTGTACCTACCTATTATATTTTAACTACTGCCGAAGCTAGCAGCAATTTAAATCGTTATGATGGTGTACGCTATGGATATAGAAGTAAAAATGCCGAAATAAAAGATTTAACTAATTTTTATAAATACACCCGTACCGAAGGCTTTGGTAAAGAAGTACAAAAAAGAATACTATTGGGCACTTTTGTTTTAAGTACTGGATATTTTGATGCCTATTTTACAAAAGCACAACAGGTACGTAATTTATTATGTGCTAAAACCAACACCATATTTACTGATTATGAGGCTATTATATTACCCACAAGCCCTACAACTGCATTTTCGTTAGGCGAAAAAAGTAAAGATCCTATTGCTATGTACCTAGCAGATATTTATACCGTTTTTGCAAACTTAACAGGCATACCAGCCATTAGCATTCCGTTATTTAAACATACCAACAGCCTGCCTTTTGGGCTGCAACTACTTACAGCAAAAAACAATGAGTTAACTTTGCTACAGTTATCTAAAGCAATACTGCAACAGTATAAAACATACTAACAATCTTTAGGACTTATTTATGTTGAAAAAAATTTTATACCTTTTTACCGTATTATTTTTTACCACAATAAGCTATGCTCAAAACATAGGGGATACAAGTATTGTAGATGAAAAGCTAGAAACTGAAATTATTGAAGAAATAATAACCACAAAAAAAGCCCCAACATCAAAAGAAAAAGAACAATATTTAAGCCAGGTAACTAAGTACGGTTTTAAAAATTTATTTACAAAATATAGTTACAATGCTACCGCCCCTTACACATCGCAAATAAACCCCAATGCCGAGAGTTTTATGCAAGATTATTTAAAGGCGCATAGCAAATTATTATTAAAAATGAAAGATTGGGGTTTGCCTTATTTTAATTTAATTGATAATATTTTAAGCCAGTATGGCTTGCCAAAAGAATTAAAATATGTAGCCGTAATAGAAAGTAATTTAAAAACCGGTGCTACCAGTTGGGTTGGTGCCGCAGGCCCTTGGCAATTTATGCCAGCTACTGCAAGGCAATATGGCTTGGTGGTAAATGGTTATATAGATGAACGAAGAGATTATGTAAAAAGTACGCATGCGGCAGCAAGGTATTTGTTAAACTCTTACAAAGTGTATCATGATTGGTTGTTGGTATTGGCTAGTTATAACGGCGGCTTAGGCAATGTAAATAAAGCTATACGTAAAAGTGGCAGTAAAAATTTTTGGGGCTTGCAATATAACCTACCAGGTGAAAGCAGAAATTATGTAAAAAAATTTATAGCTACTCATTACATAATGGAAGGTGGTGGTGGTATAACCACACAAACGATAAATGGGGCTAATGTTGGCATTGGTTATCCTATGAATATAGAAGCTGGAGGTGGTGTTAACCCGTTTGATAATAAAACAGACTTAACCGATACCGAATCTCAAAATGCGCTAACACAAACTATTTCGGGGAAGTATAATAGTATGGTTATTACAAAAAACTTAGCCATGGAGATTGTACAGTTTAACCGCTACAATCCTCAATTTGATAATATGATGAGTGCCCATGGCAACTACGACTTACGCTTACCTGCCGATAAAATGCAACTTTTTTTGGCTAACAAATACATTATTTTAAATGAGTGTGTACAGTTGTTGTTAGGAGATGATAATGTGGCAAGCACTCAAACGGTTTACCCAGGCCCGAAAACGGTGGTATCTAAAAAGAAGAAAAAAAAGTAACTTACTCCAACACCCTCTTCATCACCTCTGCCTTCAACATACTTTCGGCATACTCACTTTCTGCATTGCTATTAAATGTTATTGCCCCGCCAGTTGTAAAGGATAAATACTTATTTGTGGCATTGTATAAAATACTACGAATAACAACATTAAAATCAAAATTGCCCGATGGCGTTACATAACCAATTGCCCCACTAAATAAACCTCGTTTTGTTTTTTCGTATTGCTCTATCAATTGCATTACTCTTTTTTTGGGTGCCCCCGTCATACTTCCCATAGGAAATGTGTGTTTAACAATATCTGTCCAATGTACATCGTCATCTACCTCTCCTACTATAGTGCTTATCATTTGGTGTACTTGCGGAAAACTATAAATACCAAACAACTCCTCTACTTTTACAGAGCCTTGTTTACACACTCTACTTAAATCGTTTCTAACTAAATCTACCACCATTACATTTTCGCTACGTTCTTTTGGGCTATTCCTTAATTCAGTTTTATTAAATTCATCTTCAGCACTATTTTTACTTCGTTTAGCCGTTCCCTTTATAGGCTGGCTAATTATTTTATTACCTTCTTTTTTTAAGTACCGCTCTGGGCTAGCGCATATACCATACTTATCATCTACTTTATAAAAACCCGAAAACGGTGTTGGAGAAGCGTTGCTTAATTTACTATAAATAGCTAAGGGGTTTATTACGGCATTTTCTGCATAAAACTCCTGACAAAAATTTATTTCGTAGCAATCGCCTTTAGTAATATGTTGCTGTAAATTTGTAATAGTTTGTAAATAATCGGTTTTACTAAAACGGTTTTTAATTGTAATTTTTGTAGTGGGCTCTTCGTTAATTAAGGTTGGGCAAACTTGTATGGCCGCAAAAATAGCTTCTCCACTTTCATCATCACTAAAAATAGTAAGCCTATTTAACGAGAGCTGTAAAACTATTTTCGGTACAAAAAAATGTACATCTGCAAATTGTATTCCATCAAAATTTTGAGAGGTTAATTGTTCTGTTTCATTTTTTAAATCGTACCCCAAATGCCCAAATAGCCATTCCTTATTGGCTTTAGCAAATGTTTTTAATTGCTCAAATGCATTGCCGCTTTGTAGAGTACTACTTTTTTTGCAGCCTGCGGCTACAAGGCATTCAAAATTTGGGTTATCAAAATGGTATTGTTGGTTATCTAAAAAACAAAAACTGTTGAACTGGCTTACCCAATTCAACAGCTGTATTTTAAATTCGTAAAAGTTAGGTATGGTAAATGTTGAGGATTTTTGCACTAGCTATTTTTTGCCACAGATTACTCTAATATTCAGAAATAATAAATTAAATATATCAATTTCCCACAAAGTCACAAACAGCAGAAAAAATCAATTCAGATTACTCTAATTTACATAATCAGTATTACATCAAAAATTTAAAAGTCATCATCATCATCATCAAAACCTCCGCCACCGACACTTCCATCATCAAAACCTAAATCTTTAAAGTCATCATCTACTTTAAAATCATCTTCCTCATCTTTAGCAGCTTTTTTACCACCAACAGCTTTTTTACCTTTCGACTTTGGTACATCAAACTCATCAAAGTCTGGATCCCAATCATCTTCTGTTTCTTTTTTTTCCCATTCATCCTCAACTTCCACATCATCATCATCGTCATCATCATCTTTCGATTTCTTTTTAGCAGCTGATGCTTTTACTTTTTTTACAGGTTTATCATCATCACTATCAAAATCATCGTTATCATCTAAATCCTCGTCGTCGTCTTTTTTAGATTTAGATGATACTTTTTTTTCTGGAAGTGCAGTTTTATTGGCACTCGATTTTTTTGCGGTATCTTTTTTTGTAGCCATTTTTAATATCAAAATTAGTATTGTAAAATTTGGGCTAGATTTTGAAATAGCCAAAAAAAAATGCAACTTTTTTTAATTTTTTTATGCTGACACTATTTGATTTTTTCCTGGGCCGTTACTTATGTACTTTACAGGTACACCCAAAAAAGTATTTAAATAATTTATATACTCTTTCATTTTTTGTGGCAGACTTTCGTAGGTATCACAAGCAGTAATATCTGCATTCCAACCCTCAAATGTTTTATACAAAGGCTCAATTTCTACCCTATTCATTTGAAAAGGAACATAATTTTTTTCCTCTCCATTTATTTTATAGCCGTTACACACTTTTAGTTCATCTAACGTATCTAAAATATCGGCTTTTGTCATAATTATTTGTGTAACGCCATTTATCATTATTGCAAATTGAAGAGCTACCAAATCTATCCAGCCACATCTACGAGGCCTACCGGTGGTGCTGCCAAATTCATTACCAATTTTACGAATGGTTTCGCCAGTTTCATCAAGCAACTCTGTAGGAAAAGGACCACTACCCACCCTTGTGCAATATGCTTTGCTTACGCCAAATACTTCCTTAATTTTTTGTGGGGCAATACCTAGTCCAGTACAGACACCAGCGCTAATGGTATTGCTGCTTGTAACAAAAGGGAATGTACCAAAATCTACATCCAACATACTTCCCTGTGCACCCTCTGCTAAAACTCGTTGGCCTTTGCTAATTTTTTCATTAATAAAATATTCCCCATTTACAATTTTAAATTCTTTTAAATGCTCTATGGCTTCAAAAAACTCCTCTTCCCAAAGGCTAATATCCTCTTGAAAATTAAAACTCTCTAATATTTTTTGATGCTTCAAGCGTAATTTAATGTATTCGGTAGTAAAGCTTTTATCTAACAAATTACCTACTCGTAGTCCATTACGTCCTGTTTTATCCATATAAGCCGGACCTATTCCTTTTAAAGTACTTCCAATTTTTTCGTTCCCCTTTGCTAGCTCACTAGCTTTATCTATGGCACGGTGGGTGGGTAATATTAAGTGTGTACGCTCACTTATGTACAAGTTCTTTTTATAGTCAACCCCAAAAGCCGCCACATTTGCACATTCTTTTTTTAATGTAACCGCATCTAACACCACTCCATTTCCTATTAAGTTGGTTTTTCCTTCATGAAAAATACCGCTAGGTATTTGGTGTAACACAATTTTTTTACCGTCTACATATAACGTATGTCCAGCATTTGGTCCGCCCTGAAAACGAGCCACCACATCGTACTTATCTGCAAAATAATCTACAATTTTTCCTTTTCCTTCATCGCCCCATTGCAGGCCTAGTAATACATCTACCATTTTACTATTTATTATTTATTAAGTAATATTTTTTATACTCATTAGCTTTTTTAAAGCTTCGTCATTATTAAACTTGTTTTAAAACCTATTTACTTTTTTTGAGAGTGAATACGTAACCTCTCTTTTAGCTCATATTTTTTGCTAATTTACAGAACAGTATACAGCCCAACTCTGTAAAAATAAATTGAAAAATAACAACCACCTAAAATGAATACTATTTGTTTGAAATTTGGGGAGAACGTATTTTTCACCTCAAACTATATGCTTGTAAAAGTATTTAACGATTTATACATACCCAATGCGTTTACACCAAATGGCGATGGCAAAAATGATCAATGGGTAATTACCGCTCTGGCGGCTTATCCGCTAGCTAAAATTATTATTTTTAACAGATATGGTGAGGTTGTTTTTGAAGCACAAAGTGCCTCCCAATATTGGAATGGAACGTATAAAGGAAAGCCTATACCAATGGGTGGTTATACGTATGTGATTGATTTAAAAAATAATGCAGCAGTTCTTAGGGGAGTAGTGTTTGTGGTTAGGTAGAGCAGGCTACGCCACCTTTAACATACTCATTTTACTACTGCCAAATTTACGCATTGAATACTCTAATGTAACTTCAAAGGCTTTAACTTTTTCGCTTGGTAGTTCGTACATGGCATCGGTTAAAATACTTTCGCAAATGCTTCGTAATCCTCTAGCTCCTAACTTATATTCTAAGGCTTTTTCTACCATAAAATCAAATACGGCTGGCTCAAAGCTTAGGGCAATGCCTTCTATATCAAACAAACGGGTAAATTGTTTTATTAAAGCGTTTTTGGGTTCGGTTAAAATGTTTCGCAACGTTTCTGCATCTAACGGATTTAGGTACGTAACCACTGGCAATCTTCCTAACAACTCTGGTATTAAACCAAAATGTTTTAAATCTACTGCATTTATAAATTGTAGTAAATTATTATGCTGATAATCTTGTAACGCTTTGTTTACATTAAAACCAATAGCATTGGTATTTACTCTGCGGGCAATAATTTTATCTACCCCATCAAAAGCACCACCACAAATAAATAAAATATTTTGAGTGTTTACTTTTACCATTTTTTGCTCTGGGTGTTTTCGTCCGCCTTGTGGTGGCACTAGCACTTCGGCACCTTCTAATAATTTAAGTAAGCCTTGTTGTACACCCTCGCCACTTACATCTCTGGTAATAGATGGGTTATCGCTTTTACGAGCTATTTTGTCTATCTCATCTATAAATACAATTCCTTTCTCTGCTGCTTGTACATCAAAATTGCAGGCTTGTAATAATCGGCTAAGCATACTTTCTACATCTTCTCCTACATAACCAGCCTCAGTAAAAACAGTAGCATCTACAATAGCAAAAGGCACATTTAACATTCGAGCAATACTTTTGGCTAAAAGTGTTTTACCTGTACCGGTTTCACCAACCATTATAATATTACTTTTTTCAATTTCTACATCATTTTCTACTTTTTGGTTTAACCGTTTGTAGTGATTGTACACTGCTACCGCTAATATTTTTTTAGCATCATCCTGACCTATTACATACTCATCTAAAAAGCGTTTTATTTCTATGGGCTTTTTTACAGTAAGTTTATTTGTAGTTGGTTGAGTTGGTTTTGCTTCGGTAGTTGCCAACCCTAGTTCTTGTTCAATAATTTCTTCGGCATGCTCAACACAGCTTTCACAAATATGCCCATCTTGCCCAGCAATTAATATTTTAACCTCATCTCTATTTCTTCCACAAAAGGAGCAATGTAAAATTTGTTGTTTAGCCATTGTAAAACGTATTAGCTGCAAAGTTATGCACTATGCTTATTTTAAGACAAGTTTTTTACTACTAACGATGCTTTGTACTAAATATGATAAAAAAAGCCCAAAAAAGGGCTAAATATTAAATAAACTACTAGTAATACGTTTAAATTCTGTCCATCACACCATCCACAATACCATAGGCTACACTTTCTTTGGCATCCATCCAATAATCTCTATCAAAATCTTTCATAACTTTTTCTACCGTTTGGCCACAGTTTTTAGCTAAAAGTTCGGCTCCCATTAATTTGGTTTTGCGTATTTGCTCTGCCATAATTTCAAGGTCAGCACTAGTACCTCTACCACCACCACTTGGTTGGTGTATCATTACCTCTCCATTAGGAAAAATAAAACGTTTACCTTTAGTACCACCACTTAATAAAATACTTCCCATACTTGCGGCCATACCCATACACACTGTACTTACTGGGCTGCTAATCATTTGCATGGTATCGTAAATTACCATGCCACTTGTAACAACCCCACCGGGGCTATTAATGTAAAAGGTAATTTCTTTACCCGGATCAATGGCTTCTAAATACATTAAGCGATTGGTAATATCTTTCGCACTTTTATCATCTACCACACCCCATAAAAATAGTTTACGTTGTTCAATAAATTTTTTATCAAACTGCCAACTACTCATCATTTTTTCCATCGGATTTTCGGGCATGGTTACTTCTGGAGTATCTTCTTCGTCGTTGTATATTTTGTATAAATTCATGTTTGCTGTTTATTAGTTTAGAAGTTTAGAGGTTTAGGAGTTTAGTTGAACATCGTACATCTAACATCGTTCATCTAACATTTAACCTTGTACTAGTCTTTTTTTAATTTACGAGGGTTAATGGTTAACACTTCATCTACCATTCCGTATTCTTTAGCTTCGGTGCTTGTCATCCAATTATCTCTATCGCAATCTATGGCTACTTTTTCTACTGGCTGCCCCGTGTGTAAAGCAATAATTTCGTACAGTTCTTTTTTTACTTTTCGTATTTCATTTACCGTAATTTCTATATCACTTGCTTGCCCACCAGCACCAGCGCTTGGTTGATGCATCATTATACGGCTATGCTTTAGTGCGGTACGTTTACCTTTTGCACCTGCACACAATAGCACCTGCCCCATACTCGCAGCCATGCCTATACAAATGGTAGAAATATCTGGTGTAATAAATTGCATGGTATCATACATACCTAAGCCTGCATATACACTGCCCCCTGGACTATTAATATACATTTGTATATCTCTAGTTCTATCTGTGCTTTCTAAAAAAAGTAATTGTGCGGTTACAATATTAGCCACTTCATCACTAATAGGATAACCTAAAAATATTATTCTATCCATCATTAAACGGCTATACACATCCATTACCGCTACATTCATGGGTCGTTCTTCAATAATGTTTGGGGTAAGGTTGGTAATAGCTCCCCAATCCTTTAAAGCGGTTGCAGATTTGCTGAACTGTTTGGCATTATTACTGGTGTAATCGTGTAATAAATTGCTACTAATTCCTTTATGCTTTACGGCATATTTTTCAAATTCTTTTCCAAAATCCATTCGTATGTTTTTAAATTTTAGCAAATATAGTTCATTAATCGTCATTAGATCTTGACATATAAATAAGTAAATATTGTACCAACATAGCATGGAGGCTAACGCCGATACCACATACGTTAATGCTGCCCATTTTAATTCATCTATAGCGCCTTCATGCTCTTGTGGGGTTGTAATATTTGCGGTATTTAACCACTTTAATGCCCTGTTTGTTGCATTAAAACTCTACTGGTAATGTTACAACAGAAAAAAACGTAGTTGTTGCAAACAAAATAATAGCAATTAATAATATGGTGGGGTTTCTGCCACTAAAGGACAAGAGATTTACGTTTCGGTTGGTGGGGACAACAACCGATAAAAAAATTTTATTTTAATTAACCAATTTGCTTTGTGTGTTACAAACCAAGGCTATAAAAAAAGCTCCTTAAAATAAGGAGCTTTAATTTTATTTTTAGTTAACTAACTTTATTTGTATTGAGGCGTTAATCCATTGGCTAACTCAACCATCTTTTTAATACTTTCATCTTCTAACTTACCAGCTTTAAATTCTTTTAAAATTTCAGGATGTTTGTTAGCCATTTCCAATAAAAAATGCTCTTCAAATGCTTTTACATTTTTAACGGCAACATTTTTTAACAACCCTTGTGTACCCAAGTAAATAATGGCTACTTGCTTTTCTACATTATACGGACTGTATTGAGCTTGCTTTAAAATTTCCACATTTCTAGCGCCTTTATCAATTACGTTTTTGGTAGCCGCATCCAAATCGCCACCAAATTTACTAAACGCTTCAAGCTCTCTGTAAAGTGCTTGGTCTAGTTTTAAGGTACCCGCTACTTTTTTCATGGATTTAATTTGAGCATTACCACCTACACGGCTAACACTAATACCTACGTTAATTGCCGGACGAATACCAGCGTTAAACAAATTACCTTCTAAGAAAATTTGCCCATCGGTAATACTAATTACGTTGGTTGGAATGTATGCAGATACGTCACCAGCTTGAGTTTCAATAACGGGTAAGGCCGTTAAACTACCACCGCCTTTAACTAAATGCTTAATACTTTCTGGCAAGTCGTTCATTTGCCTAGCAATATCATCTTTTGCTATAACTTTTGCTGCTCTTTCTAATAAGCGGCTATGTAAATAGAATACATCACCAGGGTAAGCTTCACGGCCTGGTGGGCGACGAAGTAATAAAGAAACCTCACGGTAAGCCACGGCTTGTTTACTTAAATCATCATAAACAATTAGTGCAGGGCGACCCGTATCTCTAAAAAATTCACCAATTGCAGCTCCAGCAAATGGGGCATAAAATTGAAGCGGAGCCGGATCGGCAGCACTAGCTGCAACAATAGTGGTGTACGCCATGGCACCATTCTCTTCCAAGGTTTTCATAATACCAGCAATGGTACTAGCTTTTTGCCCAATGGCTACATATATACAATACACTGGGTTACCAGCTTCGTAAAATTCTTTTTGGTTAATAATGGTATCCACACAAATGGCTGTTTTACCTGTTTGTCTGTCGCCAATTACTAACTCTCTTTGTCCACGACCAATAGGAATCATGGCATCAATGGCTTTAATTCCAGTTTGAAGGGGTTCTTTAACTGGCTCTCTAAAAATTACCCCTGGCGCTTTACGCTCTAAAGGCATTTCATATAATTCACCAGTAATGGGTCCTTTACCGTCAATAGGCTCTCCTAAGGTATTAATAACACGGCCACTCATACCATCACCTACTTTAATAGAGGCAATTTGACCCGTACGTTTTACTTTAGCGCCTTCTTTAATATCGCCACTATCTCCCATCAAAACCACACCCACATTATCTTCCTCAAGGTTTAAAGCAATTGCTTTTACGCCATTTTCAAACTCTACCAACTCTCCACTACGTACATTGTTTAAACCGTAGATACGGGCAATACCATCCCCTACCTGTAAAACAGTACCTACTTCTTCTAAACTAGCACCTGCATTAAAGTTGCTTAATTGTTGGCGTAAAATTGCTGAAATTTCGTCTGGTTTAATTTCTACCATAAAACTTGTTTTTATTTGTTAACCCAGCTGTAAGCCTTTGTGAGCTTATGTTTTATTGACATACCAAAAACTATTCGTATACCTTTAAAGCTATGGGCATCTATTTTAGGCGGCAAAGGTAAGGGATGCGTTTTGTAAAGCAAAAAAATGACTCCATAATTATTCATTTATAATAAACCAGGCTGTCTTATCAATTATACACTTTTGCAGACAACTTCTGGTTATTGAATAAAAAAGAACTTTCCTGAGATTATTTATTATTTTTTTGTTATTTTCCTAAAAAGATGTAATTTCCCGGCTCAATTCAACTGCTCGTTTAAAGATGAATAAAATTATACAAAAATTAATTTTTACTGCTTGTATTCTATCTAACTACCCACTATCCCTATATCTACTAAAAAATAATACCCAAACAAAAATTATTCCTTCACTTAATTATAAAAATTTTTTAACCACCATTATTTAACCATTTAAAAATAGACTTAAGAAAAAGAAACAGAAAAAACTACACAACAAGTAAAAAACCAATTTAATTTAAAAATTATGAAGAAAATTTTGCTCCTTTTTATAACGTTATGGTGTGCTATGGTCAGTATAGCTCAATCATTCGACGTTGAAAAAAACGCAGCACTTCAAATTGTAAGTGCAAACCGAACGGCCATTGGCTTAAGTGCCGATGACCTAAATAACCTTATGGTTACGTATAGTTATGTAGATAAAACCATTGGGGTACGCTACATCTACGTACAACAAACCTATCAAGGTATTCCTGTTTACAATAAAACGCAAGCTATTGCTTACAAAAACAATGCTTTGGCATCTGTTATGGGTACAAGAATTGCGGATATTGAAAGCAAGGTAAACGCTAGCATGCCTGCTAAAACTGCAGAAAGTGCAGTTGCTGTTGCATTAGCAGCAAAAGGCTTTAGCCCAACTACTTCTATAACGTCTATTTCTACAAAAGAAATGGGTCGTAAAGTTGAGTTTGGCAATCTTGGTGTATCAAGAGAGAATGTTACAGCACAATTAATGTGGTTCCCATCTGACAATGAGAATTCATTTAAATTAGGCTGGTTTGTGTATTACATTCCAACAACTACATCAGATTATTGGGAAATTTTTGTTGACGCAAGTAACGGATCTGTTATTGGCGAAAACAACTTAAAAGTTTCTTGTAATTGGGATGATCCAAATCATGTACATGAATTTGGCGAAAAACATAACTTAGCTACAATGGGTAGTAATCCATTTGATTTTTCTAGAGTTACTAGAATTGAAAATGGTACTACAAGCCCTAGTATAGTAAATGCTGCTACTTATCGTGTAATTCCTTTACCATATGAGGCACCAACATTTATGCCTGGCGCATTTCCTGGTACTGCTCCTGGTAATAGCACTGTAGTTACTAATCCTTGGACAAATGTTCCTGCATCGTTTGCAAATGCTGTAACTAAAAACTGGCATACAGATGCAAGTAATACTGATTACGACTATACAAGAGGTAACAATGTATGGGCTTACCATGATAGAAACAATAATAACAGCGGCGACCCTACTCGTTCTGCAACTTCTACTACAGCTTTACCTTCATTAACATTTAGTGCGTTTGGTAATGCTCCAGATTACACTGCCGATCCAGTAACTGGTGGTGGTACAACTGGCGCTATGGCTAATAATCAATCGTTTAATGTTACCAACTTATTTTACTACAACAACATTTTACATGATGTATTATACACACATGGCTTTGATGAGGTAGCCCGTAATTTCCAATCGGATAATTTTGGAAGAGGTGGTGCTGGTAACGACTTTCTATTAGGCGAGGCACAAGATGGAAGTGGAACTAACAATGCAAATATGTCTACCCCAGCTGATGGAGGTAGCGGTAGAATGCAAATGTATATTTGGACACAAACTTCTCCTAGCAGAGATGGTGATGTGGATAATGGCATTATTGCTCATGAACTTGGGCATGGTGTTAGTAACCGTTTAATGGGTAGCTCTACCAACCAAACTGGTTGTGTTGCCAATGGTGAACATGCTGGTGAAGGTATAAGTGATTATATCGGATTGATGGTTACACAAGACTGGGCTAATTCTAATGTTAACTCTGGCTTAGTAGGTAGAGGTATTGGTACCTTTGCTTTAGGGCAACCTACAACTGGTGTTGGTATTAGAAGCCAACGTTACAGTACAGACTTAGCTATTAATAACAAAAAATACCAAGCATCTTTACCAACACTTGTACACGACCGTGGCGAATACTGGTGTATGGCTGCATGGGAAGCTACTTGGGCTATTATTCAGCAAAGTGGCACAATAAGCCCTACTATTTATTATAATAGTGCTGGCGGTGGTAATGCTGGTGCTGGTAACATTGCTGCGATGCGTATTGCTATGCAAGCCATGAAATTAGTGCCATGTGGTACTGGTTTTATTGAGCATAGAGACGCTTGGTTGAAAGCAGATACTTTATTGTATGGTGGTCAATTCTCTTGTGCAATTTGGAGAGCTTTCCAAAAAAGAGCCATGGGCTTTTTTGCATCGCAAGGTTCTGCTGCTAGTGCTGGTGATCAAACTCCAGACGAAACTGCATACTCTGCAAGCAACATAACTACAGGTGTAACTTCTATACCAGCTGGTCAAAACATGACCTATACAGTTACTGGAAGTACGTGTAGTGGTACAGCTATTACTGGTTATGAAATGCGCTCAACATTACCTGCAAACGTATCGTTTGTAAGTGCTACAAATGGCGGTGTATTTAGTGCAGGTGTTGTTAGATGGCCAGTATCTATGGCTGCTAATGGTACATTTACTGCACAAGTAACTATCACTGTTAATGCTAACGCATTTCCTGGTAACGTAGTTACTCAAAACTGCTTGTTTGAAAGTAACCTTGCTACTGCAAGATCTTTCGGTTGCAAAACAGTAACAACGCCAATTACGCCAATTTTGGTTGGTTGCCCTTCTGTAACTACACAGCCTGTAAATGTTACAACTTGTGTGGGCAGTAGTATAAACTTTAGTGTTGTAGCAAATGCTAGCAACCCTATTACATATCAATGGCAATTATTAGTTGGTGCTACTTGGACTAACTTAACAAACGTTGCCCCTTATAGCAATGTTGGTACAGCTACTATGACGGTTAATCCAACTGCTGTTACTTTAAATGGTAACCAATATCGTTGCTTTATGACAACTGTTGATTGTACTGGTGGAACTAGTAGTAACCCTGGTGTATTAACTGTTGTTGCTGCTTCGGTTGGTGGTACAGTTAACCCTGCAAGCACTAATGTTTGTGGTGTTACCAATAGTACTCCATTAACCTTAACTGGCCATGTAGGTAATGTAGTAAGATGGGAATCTTCTACAGTTTCTGCTGCTGGTCCGTTTACTGCAATAGCAAAT
>Ga0114969_10000134_pt1 | contig 61833 bp, 52 predicted proteins | sample M_130807_MF_Meta_FD_87316 | JGI IMG/M metagenome (GOLD analysis project Ga0114969, IMG submission 87316) | Freshwater microbial communities from Lake Montjoie, Canada to study carbon cycling - M_130807_MF_MetaG | ecosystem: Environmental > Aquatic > Freshwater > Lake | place: Lake Montjoie... | reverse complement strand
GTGAGTTGTGATTTGCTTTCAATTCCGATCTTTGACTTATTGATATACACCTTTCCGCAAGAGTTCCCGTAGACATTGCAAGTTGTGATTTGCTTTCAATTCCGATCTTTGACTTATTGATATACACCCACACTTTAAAATCTTCTGACGTATTGCAGTTGTGATTTGCTTTCAATTCCGATCTTTGACTTATTGATATACACCTCTAAAAATATCATCTGTACTTATATTTTGGTTGTGATTTGCTTTCAATTCCGATCTTTGACTTATTGATATACACCGTTTTTTGCCGTTGCTTCCAACCAAGTTTGGTTGTGATTTGCTTTCAATTCCGATCTTTGACTTATTGATATACACCAATTAAAATTTGCAAGACTTTGCGCTGCCAGTTGTGATTTGCTTTCAATTCCGATCTTTGACTTATTGATATACACCACTTACAATATGGTGGTTATATAGAAAGAAGTTGTGATTTGCTTTCAATTCCGATCTTTGACTTATTGATATACACCAAGATAAATATTGACTTGACGTATTAGCCGGTTGTGATTTGCTTTCAATTCCGATCTTTGACTTATTGATATACACCATTAGCGATTGACGAAGCCGAAAGAATAGGTTGTGATTTGCTTTCAATTCCGATCTTTGACTTATTGATATACACCTAACAGAAGCATTGCGCGTTGAGCAAGTAGGTTGTGATTTGCTTTCAATTCCGATCTTTGACTTATTGATATACACCCACCTATCCACACAACAGTAGAAGGCTGCAGTTGTGATTTGCTTTCAATTCCGATCTTTGACTTATTGATATACACCAACAGATAGTCAACTATTTGACGAGATTAGTTGTGATTTGCTTTCAATTCCGATCTTTGACTTATTGATATACACCATAACACCGAAAAACAATGGCTGACAGCGAGTTGTGATTTGCTTTCAATTCCGATCTTTGACTTATTGATATACACCTGAGGAGTTTGAAACAGAAAGAGGAAGTGAGTTGTGATTTGCTTTCAATTCCGATCTTTGACTTATTGATATACACCTGCGGCGCCATTATTGCCACGAATGGGTAAGTTGTGATTTGCTTTCAATTCCGATCTTTGACTTATTGATATACACCAATAAATCCTCCAATCATCAGCGCCAGCTGGTTGTGATTTGCTTTCAATTCCGATCTTTGACTTATTGATATACACCTAGATGAAAATACAAGCGCTCTAAATTCAGGTTGTGATTTGCTTTCAATTCCGATCTTTGACTTATTGATATACACCACAGGTGCATTCAGGTCATTGATTAATAGTGCTTTAAGTCGGAAAATAGAAATTAAAAGTAAAAGCTACTAAGTATTATTAGGTTAAATACTTGGCAGCTTTTTATTTTAAAACATTTCTAATTGTTGGGGCGTATTTGGTCGGTCGGCTAATTTTTGTCCATAAAAAATTTCCATCATTCCGAATTGCTTATCTGTAATGGTAAGGATTCCTATATGACCATGTTCAGGGAGTAGCTTTTTTACTCTTTTTATGTGTACATCTGTATTCTCACTACTGCTGCAATGTCGAACATAAATAGAGAATTGAAACATGGTGAACCCATCCCTCATAATTTCTTTCCGAAATTTGGAGGCTATTTTCCGTTCTTTTCGAGTTTCGGTTGGTAAATCAAAAAATACTAGTACCCACATAATGCGGTATTCGTTTAATCGCAAAGCATTCATCCAATGAGATATAAACTATTAATTTACAATTTCAGGATATATTATTTTTCGTTGCGTTCCTTCAAAACATTTAGCCAATGATGAAGTAGTTCGTTGTAAACCTACCATTAAAGGACTTCTGCCACCATCAATTATTATATCAATACTTGCGATAGCCAGTAATTGTTGTTTGATAGAAGTCGTGAGTTCATCGAAGCCTTCTCCTCTAGCAATTATATTACATACTATTATATCTACATAAGGTCGATAAGGTTCCATAATGTCATCGGCAAGGCAGTAGGCATTGTATTTATTTCGATGATGAATACCAAGGGTAGGAAGTAAGCCGGAGCCAACTAATCCACGCGCAACAATTGCACGTAAAATGGCATAACCATAGTTTAATAAATTATTGGGGGCTTCACCAAATCGGTCTCTTCTGAATTCGCCCTCTGCATGAGAAAATACAGTAGATAAACTTTTCCAGTAATATGCGGCAGCTCGACCTTCATAATTATCCGGGTCACCTGATTTCACGGAATTACTCCAACGTAACATATTATCAATAGCAATGTTTTTCTGTTTTAATACCATTGCCTGATTATATATTTTGGTGGTAATTGTTTGTTGCCATAATTGTTTTTTCAATGGAAGCGAAGCATCAATTTGTGCTTGAAATCGTTCAGATTGAAGAGAGTTGACATCTAACGGTAACATCAATCCAATAGGGTGGTGAGTATCATTACAAGTAATAAGTGCAACGTTGTTTTCTACTAAGGCGGTGATAAGATTTTGTGTTATGGTTATTTGTTGATGGTCAATCATAACAATTCCAATATCTTCAATTGGAATTGTTGCTTGTGCTTCTTTTTTGAATGAAATGGGAAGCATATCATTTTTTTCTACTTCTGGCAAACGCAAAACCAGTTGGTCATTGTTTTTACTTAAATATGCCGGATTACCGAAATAGAGTGTACGTTTAATCATTTAATATCTTTTCTATTTTTCCAAGTTGATTGATTTTGACTTTTATTGCATTTAGCTGCGAATGATATTTTTTTATAAAAAATCCTGTAGAGGTATATTTTATATTGGAACCACATTTGTTGTGTTGTGAGAACTTTAGTACTCCATACAAATAGCCATTAATATCAGCAGAGCCTAATTCAGTTACTTTAAATAATTTATTTTTCAAAATATCAATATCATCCCAATTAATCTCTTCTTCATTTTCATCATACATAATAACCATATCTCCTGCCCTTAAATAAGGGCAGCTATTCATCAATCCCATTCCATTTTTTTCGTCAGAGAATAATTTTTCTCCATTACTTCTTTTCTTTACTGCTTCATAAAATGAAACTATTTCAAAGTCCCGCTTTACTTTTTCTTTTCCTTTTTTATCCATTTCTTTTCTTTCATATAAAGCCATTATGTAATTTCCATCTGCCTCAGCATAGCGGTTTTCATTTACAATAATTCTTTTTCCATTAACATCCTTTTCATCACTTTTGGCAACAAGCTGAATTAAATTCCGTGCATTTTTATTAGCAACCCTTACTTTTTTGATAACAGGCAGGGGATTGCCTTCTTTACTTGTTGGATTTTCTGGAATTCCATTGGGATACTCTTGAATGCTATATACATAAACAGGATTATTAGTTAATGCTTCTTCACTAAATGCTTTATCGCCTTTTCCTCCATACTTTACATCCTCCAATCTCCTTTTTAATATTTCGCGAATATTTGCATCTACAATTTTATCCAAAGCTTTGTCATCTTTAAAGTTTTCCCCATTTAATGCTACTCTTTTAATATATACGATGTCTTTGTCAAAACCTTGATGTCGTGGGTTTTTTAATTTTCCATAAAAATTGTCGCCCACCAATGAACCTCTTACTGAATATGCTTTTTGTTTTACAAAATTTGGATCTTCTTCCGATTCTTTCTTCCGTTTAACTCGGTTGATTTTTGATGTAATTAACCGTTGATCCGATTTATGATAAATTAAATTATTTTTTAAAGCTTCTTTAATTTGTTCATAGCTTAAAGGACATTTAATTTTTTCGCGAGTTAAATTCCCCCGATCATCATACATTGCATATCCTTGTTTTTCTCTTGTATGATTAAGAGTACTTAGTAGTTGAATTACTGAACGAGAACAACAGGCAGTAATGATTGCATCAAGTAAATGATGCCTATGGTCACTACGATCCTTTTTACCGTTGGCACTTCTAAAGGCTTCAAAATCTTGAGTTTTTGTCCACCATTCATAAATTGGATTTTTTGTTTCTGCTTCGTATTCAGAAGTAATTTCAGATGTAATATTTTGCCAATCGGTTCTTAATATATCAGTTGAGTTGGCTTTTCTCCTACGCCAACCTTCAAAATCTTTTTTATAAAGCGAAAGTTCAGCTATGTAGTTATCAATATCAATTCCTTTTTCTTCTTCATATCGAATTTTATCAAGAACAGATCCTAATCTCCAATCATTCTTTCGTAATTCTCCTGTTGCTGAACCGTTGGTAAACTGAACATCTCTGCATACTTCATGTAATTTTTTTTGTACATATTTTGCAATATAAGATGTGTTGGTAATTTGAGCATTACTGAATTCTGACGGAACCTTTTCAAGTAAAAACTTATTCTCTTCTTTTTCTTTACCAAATACTTTTATTCGACTTTTAAATTCTTTGAAAGTTTGTTCTCCTTTGCCTTTTATATACTCATAGGCTGTCATATCTCCTTTTTCTTTATTCACTTCGCTGAAGGTGACAGTTTTATTAGTGAAGCTATCATCAAGTGAACGACTATAGGGGATGATGTGCTCAATTTCAATATCAGAACTAAATAGCTTACTTAAATTAATAACTTTACCCGTATATGGACAAATGCGATTACACTCTAGCCATAGAGCATGTTTTACTCTGTCTTTTTTTTCTGCTAGTTTTTCAAACTCTTTAAAATTCAAATCATTTTTATCTCCTCCTAATTCCAGCCATAGCTCGAATTTGCCTATAATACTGTCGTTTTTATAAATTTCACGAGCGAAATTTAGCGTGCCCTCTTTTCTTTTTTCATTTAAAAAAATGGCAAACTCTCCTCGTTTTTTATCCGTTTCGGTATTGCCCCGCCTTATTTTTTCACGTTCTGTTTTTGGTTTTTTAAATTCACGGGTGCTTTCTATTCTTATAATTAAATTTTCTTGATTGATACCATAATCTTTATTTTCTAAAATAGCGTTAACCAGTTTGATAGTTTGAGTTACAGCCTTTTCTACAACAGGGTTTCTTAACTCGTTATTTTTAAGTTGAATTATTTTAGAACCTAATATTATTTCGTCCTTTACTTCATCAGGAGCTTTTTCATAATTGGCTAAAACTTTTGCGTCAAATTCATCTTTACCTTCTTTGAAAAAAGGCAAAATAGACTTCAATACTTTACTTGAATAATTTGAAAAGCCTTCTTCCAATCCCATTTCCACTAAACTGTTTGCAACATCTTCTTTAAAACCCCAACTACAAATAAGAGTATCTTTAAGCCATTCATCATCTTTTGCCATGTATAGAATATGCCAAAGTTTTTCAAGTTTCGTTTCTTGTGCTAATTGTTTGTATGATTCTTCACCACATGCAGAATAAATAGCATAAAGCGTTTTATTTCCTTCAAATATTTTATCATCCTCATTGTTATCGAAATTAAACTCAAAATTCTTTTTATTTGTAAATTCCAAAACATCCATCACATCGGTATTCTTTGTACCGTCTTTCTTTTTATTTCCTTCTCGTAAATTAAGTTTAGGATGTATTTGTAAATAATTAACTAACTTTTGTTTCCATGCAAAAGGTAAAGGCTGCTTAATAATTTCATTTATTTTATCAGTATATCGCACATCTGCTAATTGTTTCCAAATACGAAACTCTTGAAACAATAAAGAACTTGCAGGTGCTGTTCTTTTATTTTTTTCATATTGACATTTACCGATAAATTTCTTTTGAGACTTTAATTGTCTTTGGAAAAATATCGTTGTAAATCTTATCTGCCAATAAGCGGTGGATTTAAACAATTTAAGTTTATCTCGTTTTTGTTCTATTGGTAATTTATAAATTTCATCATATTCTTTTCGGCCACCTGTTAGCTGAGGATAATATTTCTTTTGTTCATCCCAGATTAAATCAAATTCATTTTCATACATCGCACGTTCAACGTATCTTCCATTTTCTCTACGAATTCCTCTATTGTTTTGCAATATAAAATTGTCGTCTTTGTCCTTTGCTCTTTCATCATAAGGCTCGTCTACATTATGCCATTTTCCATCATCAAATAACTCTTTTGCTTTTATATACATCTTATGAAAATATTCGCCAACCGTTCTAGCGTTATGTTTTTTCATAAACTCCTTTAATTGACTAATACCATCCTTTACAACTCCTTCTTCATCTGTTTTTTCTGATAATATTTTACTGTTACTTTTAAAACCACGATGTTTATTTATTAATAGAAATATTCTGCCAATTTCATCTATTGGGATTTGTTTATATAACGCTTCTGAACGTAATTGATATAACTCAGATGCTTGATATTCATCTTTGATTTTATTCAGTTTTGCAAAATTAGGAAGCATACCTAACTCGTTCAATTGCTTTCTTAATTCTTTTCTTCGCAGTTTATAACGAAAAAGATTTCTTTTAGCTCTTCTATATCCTCCACGTTGATGGTTTTTTGTTTCCTCTTGTACACCTTTGATTAGATTAGTGCCTATTGGAAATATATTAACTCCTTTATCAATAATCTCATTTTCTTTTAATAACACCCATCCAATAGAGTTTGTGCCAACATCGAGTCCGATTGTATGTTTCATATTTCATATTTTTAAAACAATATTAAGAATAAAAATATATCTTTGTTATGAAAGCTTATCACAATAAGGATTATTCCTTAGGCAAGATTAGCCTGCCCTCCTTAATTGGTTAAACAGTTCGGCTGAGGGCTTTTTTTTTCAATTTGTAGCAAACACCGGATTACAAATCTCCCAGCCATTTAGATCATATCCTTTTTCAATTTTATTTTTACTATATCGCCAACTACCATCTTTACTATGTTTTTATTTTTCAGTGTAGAGAAGACTTTGGAGAAAATTGTGCTGTTTGGGAATGAAGGAAAAAGAGTACATTATTCATGATGTGTCCGTCTTAAATTAATTGTTCTTCCAAAAGACTTTTCCAAATCATAAAACCTTTTCGTTGGTCGGAATAGTCGTGAAGTATCCGGCTAAAGTTTTTCGGTTGTTGTTCAAGAAATAGCTGCCGACCGTGATTTCTTATAAAAGATAAATCACGATCGGTTTTAAGCAACGCTTCCTGAATAGTTCTTGCTTTTTTATCACTGTGCCATATATAGGTAGCTTCTTCCGTGTCCAAAGTTTCCATTACTATGTGGTATTGTTCTGCTCCGGTCAATAAAAACACAAATGAAAAGGGAGTCAGTACAAAACGGATTTTTAATAAGAAATTATCGTGCCTGTCCGCCAAATACAATAGCTCTTTGGCGTGCCTTACTCCTTTGGCTTTTAAAGCTTCTTCTAAAAGATCTCGTTCGGTCGTATAAATACCCAACGACTCATTGACTCCTGTTTGCAATTGACCTAAGTCTAATAAACTGCCTTTTTCAAAAGAGGTATAAGATTTTCCCAAAACGATTTTGGAAAAGAAACGGAATTTCACTCCTTCAATCACTGTTTGATTAATTCTGTTTATGTCATCTGATGTCGCCAATTGAGAAATGATTTTGCCATTTTCAATCTCTGCTTGAATAAAAACCTTAATGGAATTAGATTTCAAAACCTTTGTGAAATAAGGTTTCAACACTTCAAATTCCGGACGGATTTCATCGTTTTCGATTTCAAAAAGCAGTTCGTTTCCTTGCTCAGTGCTGTATTTGAATGCTGCCATTCCATATCGGAATTCTAATAGTTCCATTGGAATCCGGACGTTTTCATTGATTTTAAAAGTGTTATTGAGTGTTCCGTTGTTTTCGTCTGGATCATCAAACAAAGTCAATTCCCGCTGTAATTTTCGATAATGCGTGTTTCTTTTAAGGAAAAGCTTATCGAGATATTCAATTTTAAAATCTCTGTAGTCATATATTATGGGAGTAATCTCTGACCGCTGAACTCTGCCAATATATTGAACCAACTTCCCTTCAAAAGAAAAAGGGTATACCAAAAACAAACACTCTATATTGTGCAAATCACTGCCTTCGCCGAAAAACTGTCCTGTGCTAATTAGCACTTGAAAGTTTCCGTTTTTTAACGCTTGCCACTTTGTTTTTCTCATTGCTTCGGAATCATCGCCGCTCAATGTTATGGTTTCGTGAGATTGCTTTAGGAATTGTTGTAACGTGTCAATATGATCTTTGCGCTCGGTAATAATTACAGCTTTCTTTCCTTTACTTACTTCGCTGATTACATCGTCCAAAATCAATTTATTCCGTGCGGAATCATGGACTAATATTTTTGAAAGTGTTTCAAAGCGGTCGGTTTTAGGGTTGAATGGCACATTTAAATCCGTTGTTCTAATAATGATTTTCGGATGCTTCCTTGCAACAATTGCTTCCGGTTTAATTTCCGAAACAACTTCTCCTAAATGAATGAATATTAATTTACCATCGTTGTATTTTCTGAACGGCGTGGCGGTTAATCCATAAACATAATGGCTATTCAATTTGCTGATGGCTGTTTTAAATGTCTCCGCCGGAATATGATGGCACTCATCTATTATTATTGTTCCAAAAGCATCGGTAATATTAAACACTTCTTTTTCCTGAACCTTGCCCAAACTTTGAAAAGTGGCAATGGTAATATGTTTGCCAATTTTTATTTTCCCCTGACCGATTTTCCCGATCTCCTTTTTAGGAATATTTAAAAACGATTCTATTCTTTCCACCCACTGTTCCAACAGTTGTTTTCTATGCACAACAATTAAAGCCGATTGCTGCCTGTCGGCAATAATTTTTAATGCCATCACCGTTTTTCCTGCACCGGGCGGAGCAACAATTACTCCGAAATCTTTTTTTGAAGTCGCTTCAACAACCGGAATTTGATATTCTTTAAGAGGAATGTTGAAGCTGAAATGCACAAAGTCATTTTTTCTCCTTTCGTCAATAAACTCATTGTCGATATTATGTTCTTTGCAATAACGCACAAGCTTTCCTATCATACCTCTTGGAATAATCACTTCGCTTTCCACCTCTTCAATAAATCGAAAATATTTAGAAGTATCCCAAGTGTTTCTGCCGGATTTTTTCTTTACAAAAAACTCCGTGTTGGTGAAGTTTAACTCCTCTTTCAAAAAATTCACGAGTTCAATCGGGAGATTGAAGCGACTGATTTTAATAACACTATTTAACCGGATGGTCAATTTTTCCGGTGCAAACGGATAAGTAATGGATTTACCAAGCGCCAGCGATTCATATAGTTTATCCAGTTCATCAACCGAAACTCTGTTTATATTTTTCAAAAATCCCCATTGGTTTTCCATAGGGTTAAGTGTTTCTATGTCAATAAAACAGCTATTCCCTTGCTTCAGCGAGTGTTTGTATAAGGGTAGTGCAATCAAATTCCCTAGCCCTTTGCCGGAATGAAAATCCTGATTAGGAAACAACCTATCGAAACTAGAGTTTTTGTCAAAAACAGAGAACGCACCGGATTGTTCAAGCAAAGAAATTACTATCTTTCTGCTCTTCACCGCCGGATAGGATTCTTGAAAGAAAATCCAAACATGACCGCCATTGCCGGAACGCGACCGCTCCAAATACGCGGGAATATTTTTTTCGGCGCACACCGCAATAAATTTCCTGCATTCTTCCTCCCAATTCGCTTCATCAAAATCGGCAGCAAGGAACCATGAGGTGTTGTCTTTCAAAAGCGGATACAGCCCAATCAATTGTTCTCCTTCCAAATGTTTAACAATTTGCTCGTCAGAAAGCGGTAAATATGTTTTCTCTTCATAATCCTTAAAAGTGCCGCCTTTCATTTTATGCATTCGATACCTATATGGATCAAGATGATACGCCGGCATATAGCCGCTTTTGCTCCCCTTCTCCCAACGCGTGGCGAAAACATCTTCTCTTCCTTTGAAAAGAGATTTGAATAGTTCAATATCGTTGGATTGAATGCTCATGTGCATAACATAAATAGCATTTTTTCAACATTAATTCAAAAAACAACGGGAAACTGGTAAATTGCGGCAAACAAAATTGCAATGCCCCTTTTTCAACATTCTCTAGAAAACAAATACCAGTACCAACATTAAATAATATACAATAGATGAATATAGATACAGACTTTAGTATTGACGAACTAACACTAATCAAATATCTTAAAAGCATCGACAGTCCTTTTCTGCCTAAAACACAAGAGGTTTATAACCAAGTAAAGGGCATTCTCAATAAACTTGATGTCGGAATAAATTAAAACTATTTACAATGGCAAAGAAAGTCACAAATAAATCGGCAGTAGTGAAAAACAAAAAACCGATAACGGACAAACAATTGTTTAATGAGTTAATACAGCTTATTGAGCATACTAAAACACATGTTGTGATGCAAGCCAATAGCAGTGTTTCTTTAATGTTTTGGCAGATAGGTAAAAGAATAAATGAACATGTTTTGCTGCATAAGCGGGCAGATTACGGTCAACAGATTGTCGTGACAGTGTCACGACAATTGACAGCAAAATATGGCAGAACCTATGAAGAAAAGAATCTTCGAAGGATGCTCCAGTTTGCCGAGCAATTTACTGTTGTGGAGAAAGTCGTGACACTGTCACGACAATTGAGTTGGTCGCATTTTTTGGCTTTGTTACCCGTTAAAAAACAGGAGGCAAAATTGTTTTACGCTGAAAAAGCAGCAACGGAAGCTTGGGGCGTTAGAGATCTAAGAAAAAGCATAGAGCGCAAAGCTTATGAACGAACTTCTATTGCTGATTTACAATTACAAAAAACAGCAACGGATAGCAGCGGCATTTTTAAAGATCCCTATTTTTTGGATTTCTTAGGTTTGAAAGACACTTATCTCGAAGCCGATGTAGAACAAGCTATACTTCGTGAATTAGAAAGTTTTATTTTGGAATTAGGCAAAGGATTTGCTTTCGTAGAGCGGCAAAAAAGAATGGTAATAGATGGAGAAGATTTCTCCTTGGATCTGTTGTTTTATCATCGTAGCTTAAAAAGATTGGTTGCAATAGAATTAAAATTGGGCAAATTTCAGGCAAAACACAAAGGGCAAATGGAGTTGTATTTAAAATGGCTGAATAAAAACGAAAGAAAAGAAGGAGAAGAGACCCCAATAGGATTGATACTTTGTGCTGAAAGCAGTCGAGAGCAAATAGAATTATTGGAAATGCACAAGGACGGAATTATGGTAGCTGAATACTGGACAGAATTACCTCCTAAAAAGGAATTAGAGAAAAAATTACATACTGCTTTGCTTGAAGCACGGGAGCGATTTGAGAGAAAAAAATTATTGTAGTCAGTCAATTTAGACATTTAAAAGAGAGTCGAACACAAAATTTCATTGAATTAATAAGGGTTTTGTTAATGTTTTTCCTGATTTCCTTGAAAATATGTCAAAATGGAAAAAATGTCGAACACCTTAGTGTGAAATCGTAAATCACTTGTTTTGCTAGGGAAATAAGAGGTCTAGAAAATAAAAAAGCTCCTTAAAAAAGGAGCTTTTTTTTCAGATGTGGACTTCACCGACAAAATCTCGAACCAACTATTAAAGGACATTGAAACACTATCGAGGTTAAAGCGCTACATTTTAAGCCATTAGGTTGATTAGATGTTTTCTAATTAACTCCACACGTAAATATTTACTATACAGGTTATATGTTTTTTACTTCGCTTTCATGCTGAGGGTATCATTATCAAATTACTTCAACTTCTCATTCAACATATTCATTTCATCAATCACCTGCTGATTCATCACCTTGCCATAATGTTGGGTGGTGGAGATTTTGGTGTGGCCCAAAATATTCACATTTAAATTTCCAATTTAACTTGATTTCCTTTAATTGACTTCCTTCTTAATATTTTGGGTGAAAAATTCTCATCCATATTTTTAAGATCAGCTAAAACGCTTTTGCTGTTTAGCTTCACAAATTCGTTACTAATAAATTCACGAAAGTTTTTTCTGTCTTTCATGATTTCAATTAGTTCGAAATCCTTGTCGTCGCCATTCACAATTATCAAATTAATCAAGTCTTCTGTTACAGCAATACTCACAGAATAAAGCAAGATCTCATTATACTTCTTGATTAAGAGTTTTATTTTTATTTTTTCCTTAGAATCCACCGATGTAAGATAAAAATACTGATTTAACATTTTTACAATTTCATTAAAATTACTTTTCAACTATACTATCAAAGTGATGATATGCTTAGTTTCTGTTGTTCTTTTCATCTTCATTGCTTCGTTCGGCTAGGTAGTCAATTGCGGCAACAATTATTACAGCGCCACAAAGCCAATAGAACCACTGGTTGTTAGAATTAGAACTCGTGCGCAATGAAGGTGAACTTAATATGGTGGGAGGGGAGTAGATGCTTCCACTAGCGCCATTGATTGGTGTGGATGTAGGCGTTGCGCCCATGTTCTTTTGTCGCATAGAAAAGTCGGCAATTTTTGATAACCCGCCAGTGGGGGCGTAAAAATCAAAGATGTTAGTTGGTTTTAAACGGAGCATAGTTTAGTTGCTTTTAAATAATTCGAATTCATTGTTTGTTAATTTTCGGACATAGATGTTGCCAAATCGGAATACATTTAAGTCTTTCCCCTGCATAAAGGGTAAGTAGGATGCCCCCGCATGAAAACCTAATTTTATTAATTCATCGGTATTTACTTTGAAATTCTCTTTGTTATAGAGGTATTCAAGTATTTGAATGTTTTTTTTACGATTCTTATCCATTTCTATTTCCCACTCATATTCCTGCTGTTTGTAGTTGTATGCTGCTTGATTTTTACAGTGCATACAGCAGTATTTCTTTTTTGGGTTTTTAACCGCAAAGGAGTTATTGCAAACTGAATTTGCGCAATCTTTTATTTTTATAATAGTCATTAGATGGTGTTTTTGTTTATGTATTCTTGAATACTGCTTTTCGAGTACATTATTTTTCTGCCATATTGTGAAAATTTGATGGTGCCAGAATTTCGCAGTTTTTGCCAGGAGGTTTTTGATTTGAAGTTGAGTAATGTCTTAGCTTCCTCAATCGTGATCCAATCAGATTGATCATGCAGTTTTTTGGCTGCAAGAACATCGGCCACTGCTTGCGCGACATATGTTTTGAATTCTCTTTTGAGCTGTTCGAAGGCTTCTGAGTTGAGTATAATTACTTCCATAACTCGAAATTATGGAGAAGCTTTTTCTGAATTGAGAAATTTGGTTGTAGAAAAGGTTGGATTTTACAACCTTTTCTTGAATTACATAATATCTAGTAGGGTTTTCAAGTCTTTCATTTTCTTGTTGAGATAGACAGAATCTTCGAAGTTGGGCAAGCATTTAGAGAAAGTCGTTCGCATTGAGTTACTGCTTTTTATCGTTTTGAAGGTGAATAGCTGCTGTGCAATTTTATCGATGCTCATCCCTTCAAAGTACTCTTTGTTGTTGTTTAGTCTGTATAGTAAATAAAATAGCTTTGAAGTGTCTGCCGACCATACTGTTCCGTTAATCGATGGATGTAGGTTCTTTGTTTCAAACGATTTTTTAAAATCTTTGTTCGTCTCAATATAATTCAAGGCTAATAAAGCATCATGCAGATGGGCAAGCACATGATATTTTGCCGGAAAGTAGTAGGGGTTTATCTTGTTTTTTTTGATGAAATCATTTGTTTGAGGGAATAGAAAGGAATCTATAACAGAAGTTGATTTGGTATTAGTGGTGCTTGGTTTCGACTCAAGCGCTTTGTTTTGCAGATCGACATCACTTGTGAACTCTTGAACGAATTTTAGTAATTGTGGATCATCTTTGATGTTCTCTAGAATTTTGTTTAGAAAAAGTTGGACCATTTTGTTTTGGAAAGCAGCCACTCTCTTATATTCTTTAGCTGGGAGTGCTTGCACTTTGCGCGAGATAGGGTCTATCTTCGTGCTAATCTTGTTGTTCTGATTTCTTTCTAGAGCAAGAATGAATGATCCAGAAAGGAACATTGTTTCATCTGTGGATGTTGTTAGGTCTTTTACTATTGCGTCGAAGTTGACGGAGTTGGTAAGTAGCAGATAAACTGTTTTCAAATAGTGTTCCCAAGAACTATAGCCAACTTCTAAAGCTTTCTTTTTTTGAAAGTCTATATCTTTTTTTGTGAAATGAAAATCATTGGCCAAGTTGATGAAGTCACCTAAGGGGGCATAGAGATTCGTGTATTTCATGTTACAATTTACAATTTATTCAAGAATTTGAATGAAAAGGTTGGCTAATTTTTGCGGCGACATTGCAAGGAAGTTGCAAATTATTTTGGACTGATTTCAAAAAAGCGAAAAAAAACATTGCAAATTCATTGCAAATCTCTAGAAACAAAAAAGGCCTTTCTTCCGAAAGGCCTGATTTTGTTGGTGGGAGCTATAGGATTCGAACCTATGACCCTCTGCTTGTAAGGCAGATGCTCTGAACCAGCTGAGCTAAGCTCCCTTAGTGGGCTGCAAATATAGAGGATATTTTACTTTACACAAATATTTTGCATTTTTTTTTCGCGTAAAATGAAAAAACTTTCTCTAATTTTTTCTGTCGTAGTAGAAAAGGCGCAGCAATGCTGGAAAAAATATGAAATCACTGATCCAAGCGAAGATGATGGCAGAGGTGGAGAGAATACCAAAATCGATGATGAAAACAATGTTGCTGGTCAGCAATACCGCAAAACCGATTGCAAACATAATAGTTGTTGCAGTGCAAGGGTGCACAATGATGCGCACTGAGTCAGCAAAGAGCACGTTGATTGCATAATTTTTACGCTGGTACAAGTTGTTTTTGAAGCTCCAGATAACGTGGAGTACATCGTCGGCTATCATGCCGACAACAACAGAGAATATCACGGACGTTGCTATGTCAAAAGGAATATTGAGTAGCTTCATTAGTAAGGCAGCAGCGCAGAGTGGAAAGATAGTTGCGAAAGTTGCGAGTAATCCAAGTTTCAAGTCGCGCACAAATACTGACATTACCAATAAAATCAAGATTACTGCAACAAATAAGCTTTCCAGCATTTCGTCAACGATTACATTCATTTGTTCAATGTAAGCAGGTAAATACCCCACCGCTCTTGCTGAAATCGGTTCTTTGCCAATGGCTGAGTTGATTTTTGATTGCGCTGTATTGATCATTTTTTCCATCTCTTTTACAGAGCCAGATGGAATTTGAATAGTGATGCGCGAATGCATTTGGTCTTTAGAAAGCAAACCTGCTGAAATTCCTTCGGCATCTTTTGGACTGCTGTATTTTAATTCGCTTAGAAGCGGTTTCCAGGCATCGTAGGCTACGGCACTCTTAATGTAAGGTAGTGTGAGTAGTTGTTTTCGCACGTGCGCAATGGTTCTCCAATCAGCATTGCTGAATGGTTTTCCATCTTCTTTGTCGACCATGAAGTCGATGATGTTTACGGAGCCAAAGTTTTTTTCAATGTAGTCTTTTGACATCCGTACTTTGTTGTCAGGTTTTATAAAACCGACCGTATCCGTGTCAACTGTTACATAAGGAAATATGAAAACACCGGCGCCCATCCATACCAACATAATGATCATGACGATCCACGCTAAGCGTTTGTTTAGTTTAGCATAGTATCCGTCTAACATCTTGTTCATCCAATCCATTTTTTCAATGTTTCGGTTCACGTCGATGCTGCGCACAACCAGTGGTGTGCCAATTAAAAATAGCACCACTAATCCGATGACAATCCCTAGTGAAGTGAGCAAGCCGAATTGGTAAATGACTTTGATGTTGCTCAACATTAAGGACCCAAAGCCAATGATGTTGGTCAACGCCGAAGTAAGGATGGGTGGGATTTTTTTATTTAAATACTTGTCGACATCACTGCTTTGTTTAGTAACTAAGTGCATTGCAAATGAGAAGAAGTTGATGATGAACAGCAGTGGTACTATCAATGTAATCATATTGATTGGCACATTGAACCAGCCAAATAGCGACATTGCTGGCCATATGGCAAGGAGAACTAATGATGAGCAGAGAAGTAAGTATTTTGCTTTTCGCAAGCGCCACCAAAGTAGAAGAAAGATCAACGCATAGCACGAAGTGAAAAGCCATTTGGAATCTTGGGTGCTGAGCGCGTTTATTTCAGTAAAGATGACGCCAGCTCCAGTTAAATCTTTTTTAATTGTGGCTGGGATTTGCGGATAAACCAATTTTTGCAAGGAATCCAGTAAAAGAGGGCGAATTCTATCGGGATCTTTGTTGAGTCGCACTCTCAAAAACATGGCCTCACCATTGGGGTTGGTTGATTTGAAGTAGGTGTCTTCCATTTTGTGGACGTATTCTTCGCCCATCAAATCTTTCAAGGAAGTGAGGTTTAAGCGTGAAAAAGTTTGATCGAAACCGTGAATTTTGCGAATATTTTCGCTAGTTGCATAAAGTTGATCAAGTTTTTGATCCTCGCTAATGCCCTTCGGAAAGGTAAGATAGAGTACCATTACTTCGTCGTTGCCGAAGTAACTTTCAAATTCATTTTTATCGGGAAGTTGACGGGAATTTTCGGGATACCAATCTTCGGGACGATTGGCGATGTGTATTTTCAAAATTGGAATACCCGACAGCAATACAATGGCAGTTAAGAGAATTAACAGCCACGGTTTTTTTGCCGCAAAACGGATATATTTTAAGTACAATTTCATTTTAATACACAGTGCTTTACGGTCAACACACAATTGTTTCCGGTAAAGCGATTGCTAAAGTAAGAAAAAGCAAAGATAGTTCTGCTGTAAAAGCAATCAATATCGAGGTTTGGAGTGTTTTCCGGTTAGTTTAAAATAACCTTTCATGTATTTTCCTTTGATGCCCGCTCTGAACAAAGAGTAGATTCCTGCAAGAAAAAGTTCAGTGACACTGCGTGGCGTTGCATTGTAAAATCTTCGCGCAGAGGTTTTAACGTAAGTGCTTCTGATTAATTTAGAACGATAGTAAGGCGCGGCATCCACCCCGTATTTATAGTCTTCAAAAATAATTCCGTTATTAAATCCGCCAATTTTATTGTGAATTTCTTTTGTTGAAAAGATGCAACAACCGTGCACTGCGGGTTTAAACCAACGCAAAACAGTAAGATAAATGTTGGAGTAGGCCCAGTATAGAAAACGGTAGTATAAGTTTTTTTCAGCGGCGTAAATTTTACTTCCTCCGACTTTGATGCCTCTTCGCACAATTTCGTCCATTGCTGTCTTCAGGAAATTTGCAGGAAGCACCACGTCTGCGTCAAGAAAAAGAAGGTTTTCATAGATCGCGTTGTCGGCACCAATGTTTCTTTGCAGAGATATGTTGCGCAGATTGTCAAGAGCGATGAAGTTTATGGGCATGCCGTACTCGTTTTTGAAACGAGCTGCTACTTCCGCTGTTTTGTCGTCGGAACCAGCATCGGATATGACAATTTCATATACAACACCTTTTTGTATGCGAATGCTTTCCAATAATTTCGGAAGGTAGTTTTCTTCGTTGAGCGTACAAATTACAATTGATACCATCCCCTTAATATAATGTTAGTGTTGTAGTTTTGTTGTGAATTAAATTGATCCTGCCAAATGAGACTTGTTGTTTGCGGCAAGAATGTCGTCGGCGGTTATTTTCAAATGCTTAACATGTGAAACCACGCCTTCAAAGAAGGAGAAAGATTTGTACCAATCTGCATTGTTTTCATCTAAGGTTTCCTTAATGATATCAGTAAGTGCCGGGTAATGTATGTGACATACTTCAGGAAAAAGATGATGGGCGATGTGAAGGTTGAATCCGCCAAAAATAAAATTGGAAACCGGACTGTCAGGATTGAAGTCGATGGTTGTTATCACTTGGTGTCTTGACCAAGCGTCGTGCACTACGTGGTTTGCTTCATCTGCTTCTACGTAAGGCACTTCTACTACGTGATGTGAAATAAAGAAAGTGTAAGTTAAAGCTAAAGAAACCAGCATGTGCATAATGACGAAAGCGGCGATAATTTCAAACAATGAAAAAGTGTCGCCCAAGATAATGTATGGTAATGCAATGAAGTTGAAAAAATAAACAAGCTTCAATAGAATCACTTTAAGTAATTCGTAAAATGGAACATGATTGAATTTTAAATTCGCGTGGTCTTTTCTGTAAAAGAAGGTGAAGTCGATGAATATGATCCAAATTAAAGAGGAGAACATGTATAGAAAAGAGGCGTAAATGTGTTGAAATTTATGGAGTTTGTGTGTTTTTTGACCTGGGTGTAGCAAAAGCATGTTTGTTATTTCCAAGTCGGAATCGTAGTTGAATACATTTGGAAAAATATGATGGGAACTATTGTGGCGAATTTGCCAAAAATAGCCACTCATTCCATTAATGCCGAATACCATTTGAAAAATAAAGTTGTCAACTTTTTTGTTGCCGGTAATGCAATGGTGCGCTGCATCGTGCCCGATATTGATGCCCACTATTAAAAGTGCTGTAGCAACAACAATATATAACAATGTTAAAGTAAGAAAAGAACCAGCTTGCAAAAGAGCATAATACGATACCACTGCCAGCAGCATCATTGAGATGAATTTGACCCAAAGGTAAGTGTTGCCGTTTTTGCCGCCTTTTTGAGAAGCGAAGTACTTTTCGGACTTGGCTCTTATTTGTTTGAAGATATGATCCGAGGTGTCCTTCGACTCATACTTCATTTTTTTCTTTTCAAAAGATTTCATCTTGAATATTTATAATCCAGCGAACAAAGGTAGTAAAATAATTTGTTGGTGGGATGGGCTTTGGCAAAATTCGGATAACTTCGTTAAGTTTCTGATATTTAGTATTTTGAGTTGTGAATAAGTCGAAGGATTGACAAGAGTCATACTGCACACTCTCGGTAATTGTAAAGTTAAAAATGGTCTGCTCGCCCTGTCTTCAATTATTGCAATCTTATTTCGTCTACGAAAATCCACGCTGGATGCCCTTCGCCTGTAAATCCTTCTGGTATGATTGTCTTTTTTGCGATGACTTTAATGAATTTGCTTTGTGTGGCAGCAAAATCAACGGTGATGGTTACTGTTTGTTTGCCGATTTTAGCTTGTTTTTTTTCTGCAATTAGCTTGAAATTTTTTCCATCATCTGAACTGTAGATTTCAATTTTTTCGGGGTGGTGTATCCAAGCGTTGACTTGATTGTGAAAAGTCATCGCAATAGAGGAAAGGGTTGTGTTTGGATTTAAAGTCACAATCGCTTCAAGGTCCTCTCCTTCGAGGCTTACCCACTCCCCATCGGAAAACGAGGCCGATCCACTAATGCCATTGAGTAGTGTTGCTGCGCCGTTTTTACTTGCGTATTTTTTGCTCGGTGCGTGTACTAAGTGGATTTCATTGCCAACACCTTTGTGTATGAAGTATTCTTCGGTAAATAGTTCGCCTGCGGCTTCTTCGCCGTTATAAGCCATGGCGTTTAAGGTGCAACTTTTTTGAATGGCAAAGGGCATGCTGTATTTTTGGGAATGGGTGTTAGGTGTTTGTCCATCGAGGGTGTAATAAATAGCGAGTTCTTTTTTACCGCTTTTAAGTTGCACTGCAATTTCACCACTCTGCTTTGCGCTTACATAAGAAGCGGACACGTCAAAATATTTTTCTTTTGTGATGGTGTTCAATCCTTCGTTCATCGCAGGAAAATCAAGAAGTTCAATTTTTTTTACCGCTCCCCACGTAGTGAAGCAATGGCCAAGCATGTTTTGATTTTGAAGTGCAAATGAATATTTGATAAGTGCTTGCGCTGCTTTGACATCGGTATAGCTGCAGGGCAAAACTTTAAATCCTTTTTCCAAAAACATGTCAATGGAGCCGTAACTTGAACGCACATTGTAATGCCAATCGCAAATCACAATGTCTTTCGGAATCATGTCTATTGCTGCAGAGGTGCCAACGGCTGAGGCTTCCCATGCGCCATAGTTGAATTGGCTCGCTTCAATCAGGCGATCCCCCCAAATCATCATTTGAAGTTTTTTTTCTTTGACGAAGTGGTCGTGAAATTCATTAATAGCAATGGCCAATAGTTTGGCTGGATTTTTTCCGAAGGTGGATGGTGATTTTGCGTTTCCTATCAAAAATATTTCGTCCATTCCCAGGTGAATACCGTCGGCGTCGAATGCCGCTACAATTTCGTCGATGAGCGCGAAAACAATTTCGTTGACTTTTGGATTGGTAATGTCCCATTCTCTGCAATAAATACTATCGTTATTTGGGAAGGCGCCCGGCGTCAGGTCAAGTTCAGGGTATTTTTTAAGCAGAGAAGTAGTGTTCTGTTTCCAGGATTGATGGCCGATGCATTGAAATTCAGGAATCAATCGGATGTTGTTTTTTTTGCACGACGCAGCAAAACTTTTGGCTCCATCAGCACTGATCGGTCGGGCACCATTGATGAGTTCAGGATGACTTTCAAATTCAAAATTGTAATCTACTTCAAGGATCAAGAGATTGATTCCTTTTTTAGAAAGTTCAGGCAGTTGCAGACTAAGTTTGTCAAGATCGGCGTCAGTACTGTAATCGAGTAAGTGCAGGGCCGTCCATTTTTTGTCCATTTGCGCCGAGGTAGATGTGGCCCAGCACAAATATAGAATTGAGAGAAGTAGTGCTTTCATAATACAAAGTTAGTATTGGTAAAACTAAGTTATTTGTGCACTAGGGGTGCTGTTGAAGCACCGGACAAATGCTGGACGAATACTTTTTTTTCGTGTCTGTGAAATGGCTTGATTGTGCTTAAGTACTGATCATTGAGTGCTTTGAGACGTTGAGGCGAAACAATGTTCGATCTGCTCTTTAAATTGGTTTTTTATAAAAGGAGTGAAAGTAAGGTTATTTTTAGAAGGCAATGTGCAAAGACACAGTGTCGTCGTAGGTAAGATTTCAAACATCAATAATTATAAAAATGATTATCCATAATTGGACCAGTCCTTTGACAGAAGTGGTGATAGATGCTTCAAAAAACGAAACTTCGTTTCTCCTCTTAATCTCAAATCTCAGGAGGGCTGTCATTCTCGAAAAGCCTATGTGGAAAATCGTTCGCATTTGTCTTCCTGAGGTACTCCGAAGGATCTATCGCCCTAAACATAAATCTACTGTTATGATTCCAGATAATCATATATCAAATGACTATTTTAGCAGCATCAATTGCAACCCTTTAAAACAGAACTCATGAATTACCAATTTCACTTCGATCATTTGACCGTCATCCGTAATAAATTCGTTGAAGCGTTAGACGCGCTTCCATTGGAAAAATTATTGGTCATTCCACAGGGCTGTAACAACAATATGCTATGGCAAATTGGGCATTGTGCCGTTTCGCAGCAACGTTTAATGTATAGCTACAGTGGATTGCCCATACATTTGGAAGACGACTTTGTTGAATTGTTTAAAATAGGCACTTCTCCAAAAAACTGGATCAATACTCCTGATGTTGCGGCTGTTCGTGCTGCGTTGATCGGTACTCTTGATCATTTGAAGGTTGATATTGAAAATGGGTTGTTTAAAGAGTATAAGTCTTTCAAAACTTCTGCGGGCTTGGTTTTGAATTCTTTTGAAGAGGCCTTCACCTATAGCAATTACCACGAAGGTGTGCACATAGGTAATCTGGAAATTTTCAGAAGAATTGTTTAGCTAGCCCCTTGTGAAAACCCAGTCGTTGGCAGTGGAGAGCGTTTTGTTGAAGGCATAATCGTCGAGCTTGAATTTTTGCAAGTCGGTACTTTTTTCAATTTTGTTTTTTACGATGTAGTGCGCCATTCTGCCGCGCGCTTTTTTTGCGAACATCATCACAATTTTATAGTCTTTGCCTTTTTTTTCTTTGAAATGACAATGGATGACATTGGCTTTCAGTGCTTTTTGTTGCACCGCTTTAAAATATTCAGCTGAAGCAAGATTGATGACGGTGTCGTTGCCATTGAGGTCTTTGTTGATTTGCTCAGCGATTAACTTATCCCAAAAAGAATATAGATTTTTATTTTTTGCGGGAGCCCATGCTGTGCCCATTTCAAGGCGGTAGGGTTGAATAAGGTCAAGCGGTTTTAGCAAGCCATAAAGTCCAGAAAGGATACGTATGTGTTTTTGTGCAAAGTCAATTTCCGCGCTATTGAATTCGCTTGCAGCTAATCCGTTTGCAACTTCTCCGCTGAATGCAAAAACAGCAGGTCGGGCGTTTTTGAGTTGGTGTTCTTTAGTGAAGTGTTGGTATCGCTGGTGATTGAGTGCGCTTAGGTTTTCGCTGAGATGCATCAATTCTCCAATTTTTTTTACCGACATTTTTTTTAATCCGGCAATGAGTTGACTGGCCTGCTCTATATTTAACGGCAGCGAATGCTGATCGCTTTTTAGAGCGGTTTCAAAATCAAGTGTTTTGGCAGGTGAGAGCAGTACAATCATTGTTGCTTAGGCTTCAAAAAGTTTGGCAACCATAAAAGCAGCGCTCGCTGCGGCGGCGCCAATCATTGTAACCTTCAGAGCACCCATGAATAGGGGTTGTCCGGTAGCTTTGCTCTTGAAGTACCCAAAAGTGAAAAGGCAAAGTAAGGTAACAATTGCCGATATTTTCAGACCTTCCAAAGGAGTATCGGTCATAAAATAGGGAATAAGCGGTATGATACCGCCCACGAGGTAGGAGGTGCCGATGGTTAGCGCACTCCTCGACGCTCTATTTTCATTGGGTTTTTCGAGTCCAAGTTCGAATTTCATCATGAAATCAACCCATTTTTGTTTGTCTTTTGCCAACTCTTCCACCAACATCGTTTGCGATTCTTCGCTGAAGCCATATTCTTGGAAAATTTCTTTGACCTCTTGTTTTTCGCGTTCAGGCACTCTTTCAACTTCGTCCCATTCTCTTTTAAGTTCAGAGTGGTAGTGTTCTACTTCTGTTCTTCCGGAGAGGTAGCCGCCCAATCCCATGGCAATGGCGCCTGCTATCATTTCTGCAATGCCTGCTGTGATGACAATGTCGTTGTTGCTTACTGCACTGCTCACGCCGGCGGCTAAGGCAAAGGGAACGGTGAGTCCGTCAGACATGCCAATTACCACATCGGTGATAAAGTCAGAGTTGGTCAGGTGGTTTTCTTCGTGTGTCATATGCTGTGTTTAGGTAAAAAAAAAGGGCGTAAATAAATACGCCCTTTTTTGCAAAGATGCTGTATTCTAGTATCTGTAAGCGTCAGATTTGTAAGGACCTTCCACTTTAACACCGATATAGTCCGCTTGTTCTTTCGACAAAACTTCCAATTCCACAGAAATTTTGTTCAAGTGCAAGCGCGCTACTTTTTCGTCCAAAGATTTTGGAAGAACGTATACTTTGTTTTCGTATTTACCAGGGTTCATCCACAACTCTAATTGAGCCAATGTTTGGTTGGTAAATGAACTTGACATCACGAATGACGGGTGACCAGTAGCACAACCCAAGTTTACCAAACGGCCTTCTGCCAAAACAATTACATCATTTCCTGATTTAACTGTGTATTTGTCAACTTGTGGTTTGATGTTTTCTTTTGTGCTTCCGTATGTTTTGTTCAACCAAGCCATGTCGATTTCTGTATCGAAGTGACCGATGTTACAAACGATGGCTTTGTCTTTCATAGCTTCGAAGTGACGACCAACAACGATGTCTTTGTTACCAGTTGTGGTTACAATGATGTCGGCTTCTAAAACAGCTTTGTCCATTGATTTCACTTCAAATCCTTCCATTGCAGCTTGTAAAGCACAGATAGGGTCGATTTCAGTAACAATAACACGAGCGCCAGCTCCTCTTAATGAATCTGCTGAACCTTTTCCAACGTCGCCATAACCAGCAACAACGGCAACTTTTCCAGCCATCATGATGTCAGTGGCACGACGGATTCCGTCAACCAATGATTCACGACATCCGTATTTGTTGTCAAATTTAGATTTAGTAACTGAGTCGTTGATGTTGATAGCGGGCAATGGTAAGCCACCTTTCGCTGCTCTTTCGTTCAAGCGAAGCACCCCAGTTGTTGTTTCTTCAGAAATACCTTTGATGTCAGCAACCAATTCAGGAAAACGATCCAAAACCATGTTTGTTAAATCGCCGCCGTCGTCCAAAATCATATTCAAAGCTTTTCCGCCTTCAAAAGCGTGAAGCGTTTGTTCAATACACCAGTCGAAATCTTCTTCGTTCAAATTTTTCCAAGCGAAAACCGGAATTCCTGCAGCAGCAATTGCAGCGGCAGCGTGGTCTTGCGTAGAGAAGATGTTACATGATGACCATGTTACTTCAGCGCCTAGTTCTATTAATGTTTCAATTAGTACCGCCGTTTGAATGGTCATGTGCAAACAACCAGCAATTCTCGCACCTTTCAAAGGCTGAGATTTTTTAAATTCCTCGCGAAGCGACATTAAACCTGGCATTTCGGCCTCCGCCAAACGAATTTCTTTTCTACCCCATTCAGCCAAAGACATGTCTTTTACCTTGTAAGAGAGCTTTTGTTCAGTCATTTTTTCCATGTTAAATTTTAATTTATGCAAACTTACTAAATGTTGATTCTGCAAACAATTAAAAATTCACTATTTTCGTCGCTGAACTATGAACATTTATCAACAAATATTAGAAAAGTCGGCGGAAGGCAAAAAGCAATTTGCTGTTTTGATTGACCCTGATAAGGAAACGGAAAGCTCACTGATTTCTCTTTGCGCGCTTGCGAAAAAGGGTGGTGTGGATTATTTTTTTGTGGGCGGCAGTTTGTTGACGCAAGACTGCATTGACGCTTGTGTTGCCACTATAAAGACTGTTTCTGATATTCCGGTGGTGCTCTTTCCAGGCAGTGTTTTGCAGATTAACCACAACGCTGATGGACTTTTGTTTTTGTCATTGATTAGTGGTAGGAACGCTGATTTGCTAATTGGAAAGCACGTGGTTTCGGCGCCAATGTTAAAACAATCAAAGTTGGAGGTATTGCCAACTGGCTATATGCTGATTGATGGTGGTCGTCCTACTTCTGTTAGTTATATGAGTAACACAACGCCTATTCCTGCTGATAAAAAAGACATTGCTGTTTGCACGGCAATGGCGGGCGAACTGCTTGGTTTAAAATTGATTTTTATGGATGCGGGCAGTGGAGCTGCGCATCCTGTATCTGAAGTCATGGTTGCTGCAGTTAAAAAAGCCATTGGCATTCCACTGATTGTTGGCGGAGGAATAAAGTCGGCTGAAAGAGCCAAAGCTATTTTTGATGCTGGGGCTGATGTTGTTGTTATTGGAAACGCTATCGAAAGCAATCGAGCGCTCATTCAGGAGATCGCAGCTATGATATCTTAATTTATTAACATTAATTGAAGTTGATTGGGAGCTGAAAATTTATTTTCATTAATAGTTGTACATACAACAAATGTTTGTACATTTGAATTCATAACTAAAAATATACAGTATGATTACTAAATTATCTTTCAAGAAATCAATTACAGCCGGCGCATTGGCTGCAGTTGCAGCAGCAGCAGTTAACGTTCTTTTGTTTTTTGTGTTTAAGGCGGCAGGCGTTTTTGTGGACACTATTTTTTTGCAACCCAATCAGCCCTTAACGGTTTTAGCTGTGCTTATTTCAAGTATTGTCCCAACACTGATTGCTAGTGTCGTTTTTTTCTTAATTGAAAAATTCACCAACAAAGGTTTAAAAATATTCACAATTGTGTCTGTTGTGTTGTTGTTGCTTTCATTTATGAATCCATTTATGGGAATTCCTAATGTTACCACAAGTTTTGCTCTTGGTCTTAATTTAATGCATGTTGTTGTTGTTTTAGCGTTGTTGATCTTTATAGGAAGGGCGCACAAACAAAATGCTTAGTAATTAAAGAGTATGTTCGTTGTTAGCAATATGAAATAAATAGTAAATATGAAAATTCTAGCATTTGGCGCTTCTTATAGTCGCAATTCAATTAATAAAACTTTTGCTGCCTACGTCGCAAAGCAAATTAGTAATGCTGATGTTGAGGTGTTGGATTTAAGTCAATACAATTTGCCGATTTTTACAGTGGATATAGAAAAGGAATTGGGTACACCCACTGTTGTCAATGCTTTTTTGGCGAAGTTAGAAAGTGCAGATTTGCTGGTGATTTCTATGGCTGAACACAATGGAAGTTATACGGCTGCATTCAAAAATTTATTTGATTGGACTTCACGCGCGAAGTTGAAAATGTTTGAGGATAAGAAAATGATTTTATTGTCTACGGCTCCAGGTCCACGAGGTGGAAAGGGAGTGATTGATTCTGCTTTGGTGCGTTTTCCTATGCACGGAGCCAATATTGTTATGCATTTCACATTGCCGAAATTCTCTGAAAATTTTAGTGCAGACCTTGGCATTTTAAATGAGGAATTGAAGAAGGACTTTAGTGCTAAAATTGAAAACATTTCGTTTTGAAGTACTTTTTAAAAAGATCGTCAGATCGCATATACAAAAAAGATGCCTGGAAGGAAAGTTGGTATGCTTTCGTTCCGTATCAGACAAACTTTGGTGAGTTGTTTGGTTTTGCTGATGATATTGTACAACCTGGAAAAGGATTTGGCATGCATCCTCATCAAAATATGGAAATTAGCACCATTGTTTTGTCAGGTTCTCAGGCGCATAAGGACGATACGGGAAGTGAAGGTGTTGTGGATGAAAATTCAGTTCAAACGATGAGTGCTGGAAAGGGGATTTTGCACAGTGAGTACAATGCTTCGAGTATTCATGATTTCCATAGTTATCAAATTTGGGTATATCCTAAAATGAACAATGTCACACCTCGCCACGCTAAATTTGTGTATCAGCCGCAAGATAAATTGAATAAAATATTATTGGCTCTTTCTCCCGACGAAAGAAAGGACAGTAAACGGATTAACCAAGATGCATTTTTTAGTCTATCCCTTATAGAGGCAAATACTAATATTTCGTATGCGGTTCACCAAAAAGGCAATGGAGTTTATATTCACTGTGCCAGTGGTGTGGTGGAGGTTGCTGGTCAACATATTTTGGCGGGCGACGCCATTGGTGTGTACGAAACTGAGATTATTTCTATTATCGCACACGAGGCTGCTGACCTCATATTTGTTGAGGTTCCAATGGAGAGGGGAATAACGCTCTAGTTATTTTTCTTTTCCATCTCCCAAAAAGTTCTATCTTTGTTGCCTCTTATAGGGGTGTCTATTAAAGGCTGAGAAAATACCCTCATAACCTGATACAGGTAATGCTGTCGAAGGGAATAAGTTCCGTATGGATTCTCCGCCTTTTTGTGCGCTCTGCGTAAATAAAAAAAACGTGGAAATTAAAGTCAATAAAGATACAGTTCACATCACCATCACTACCACTGTTTTGTCATTGCTGCAACAACTTCGTGGCGAAAAATTGAATGGTTTAGCGGTGGCGGTAAATGAAACGGTGATTCCTCGTCCCCAATGGGAGATAATGCAATTAAATCAAAATGACAATGTTTTGATAATTCAAGCCACACAAGGCGGATAGTAAGTTCAAAGTTTCAAATTTAAGGTTCAAAGGTGAATACAGAAAATAGAAAATATGAAAAATAAAGAAGAGAAATTACCAAACGAGGGAACTATCACTTGTAGTCCTTTTCCAGCATCTAAGAAGGTTTATGTGCAAGGTGAAATTCATGATATTAAGGTTGCAATGCGCGAAATTGCGCTGACGGACACAAAGTTCAACGGAAAGAATATTCCAAATGCTGCCGTAACCGTTTACGATACGAGCGGTCCATTTACAGACATTGACCTCACGGTTGATGTAAAGCAAGGTATTCCTAAAATTCGTGAGCAGTGGATTTTAGATAGGGGCGATGTGGAGCAAATGGACGGAATGTCATCGCTCTATGGCAACGAGCGCATGAACAACAAAGGCTTGGATTATTTGCGTTTTGAAAAAATCGAAAAACCTTTGCGTGCAAAAAAAGGAGCCAATGTTTCACAAATGCACTATGCTAAAAAAGGCATCATTACGCCTGAAATGGAATACATTGCAATACGTGAAAATCAACGTTTTGAAAGCGTTAAAAATCCAGGTATTTCGCATCCAGGTGAATCTTTTGGTGCGAAGACACCGGTGGGTAAAATTACCCCTGAGTTCGTTCGTTCTGAAATCGCGGCAGGTCGCGCTATAATTCCCAACAACATCAATCATCCTGAATCTGAGCCAATGATCATTGGCCGCAATTTCTTGGTGAAAATTAATGCGAACATTGGAAACTCTGCAGTGACTTCAAGTATTGAAGAAGAAGTTGAAAAAGCAGTGTGGGCTTGTCGTTGGGGTGCTGATACCATTATGGATTTATCAACAGGAAAAAATATTCACGAAACAAGAGAGTGGATCATCCGAAATTCCCCTGTGCCAATAGGTACAGTGCCTATTTACCAAGCATTAGAAAAAGTAAATGGAAAAGCAGAAGATTTAACTTGGGAAATATTTAGAGATACTTTGATAGAGCAAGCAGAGCAAGGAGTGGATTATTTCACGATTCACGCTGGTGTATTGCTGCGTTATGTTCCCATGACCGCCAAACGCGTTACGGGTATTGTTTCTCGCGGTGGTTCAATCATGGCGAAATGGTGTTTGTCGCACCACAAAGAAAATTTCTTGTACACGCATTTTGAAGACATTTGTGAAATCATGAAAGCATACGACGTTGCTTTTTCATTGGGCGACGGACTGCGTCCGGGATCGCTCGCTGATGCCAACGACGAGGCACAGTTTTCTGAATTGAGAACCTTGGGTGAACTAACGAAAATCGCGTGGAAACACGATATTCAGGTGATGATAGAAGGGCCTGGCCATGTGCCGATGCAGCTCATTAAAGAAAATATGGACGAGCAATTGAAGCACTGTGATGAAGCGCCTTTTTACACGCTTGGACCCTTAACTACCGATATCGCACCGGGTTATGACCACATTACTTCTGCCATTGGTGCTGCGCAAATTGGCTGGTACGGTTGCGCAATGTTGTGCTACGTTACGCCAAAAGAGCACTTGGGATTGCCCAACAAGAAAGATGTTAAAGACGGTGTGATTACCTATAAAATTGCTGCGCATGCGGCCGACTTAGCAAAAGGGCACCCTGGCGCATATTACAGAGACAATTGTTTGTCGAAAGCGCGTTTTGAATTCCGTTGGCAAGATCAATTCAACTTGTCGTTGGATCCTGACACTGCTCGTGAATTTCACGACGAGACTTTACCTGCAGAGGGTGCGAAAGAAGCGCATTTCTGTTCCATGTGCGGACCAAAATTTTGCTCGATGAAAATCAGTCAGGAAGTGCGCGACTATGCGGCCGACCAAGAACTGAAAACCGCAATGGATAATAAGTCGGAAGAGTTTAAAAAAGTGGGTGATATATATATTTAGTATATGGAATTGATATTGATATCTCCGCAGTCATCTACTGAAAACGAAGTTGAAAAGATTATTGGTCTTTTTATAGCCGGTTTAGAAGTATTTCATTTGCGTAAGCCTGGCTATTCGAAAGAGAAACTGATGCGATTTATTGAGCAAATTCCTGAACATTTTCACAACCGAATAGTAATTCATTCTCACCACCGTTTGGCCTTGAAATACAATTTGCATGGCATTCATTTGTCGTCCAGTAAACGAAAAAGTCGTTTTGATATGTGGGTGATTAAGCGTTTTATTATTAGAAGAAAACACAATTTAACAGTGTCAACTTCTTTTCATAAAATATCCAATGTCGATCTTTATGATCCACTATACAACTATGTTTTTTTGAGTCCGATATTTGATAGCATCTCTAAAAAAGATTACCAAAGTGGTTTCGATATGTTTTCTCTGCAGAAAGCCTTGGAACGCACCAAATACAGAGTGTATGCATTGGGTGGTTTGTGTGCTGAAAATATTGCATTGGCTAAAGAATACGGATTTAAAGGGGGTGCCTTGTTGGGTGGTATTTGGACTGAAGAAGACCCTGTAGAGGCCTATAAGAAATGTTTGAGTATATGCAAGAAAATAGAGCAATAGTACTTTCTGTAGCTGGCTTCGATCCCAGTGCTGGTGCAGGTGTTTTGTCGGACATCAAAACATTTGAGCGTTTCAAAGTTTACGGTTTAGGCGTAAGCACGGCTACTACTTTTCAAACAGACACTGTTTTTCAAGATTGTAAATGGGAGAAAGTAGAGGAGGTGCTGCGTCAGTTGAATCTGCTTTTTGATCGCTTCGACGTTAAATGCGTAAAGATAGGCATCGTTCCCGACGTGTATTTTTTAGCTGCTGTTGTTGCTGAAATAAAATCTTTGTCTCCTGATACTTCCATTGTTTGGGATCCCGTGCACAAGTCGAGTACTGGTTTTACTTTTTTTAAAGAAGTGGGCGACGATTTTATTTTGGCTGATGTGTTGCGCAAAATCACCTTGCTGACACCAAATCACGCCGAGGCCCTCTTCTTTGGTAGGGAAGATGATGCGCAGCGCAGCGCCAAAAAATTGAGTCGTTATTGCAACATATTGCTTAAAGATGGACATGGAGCAGGCGCAATGTCTACCGATGTTTTGTTTTTGCAAAGTGATGAAGCCATTCAGTTGCATGCTGAGCGCATTCAAGGCGCTGTCAAGCATGGGTCGGGTTGTGTGTTATCGGCATCAATCACTGCATTGATCGCGCAAGGAATGGATTTGGAAAGCGCTTGTCGCGAAGCAAAAAAATACATTGCTCAATTTTTAACAAGTTCAAACGCTTTATTGGGTTATCATGTATAATCGTACAAAAATAGCGCAACTGCAATTCATCACTTCTGATGACTGCGCCATGTCTCACCTGGAGCAAATCAAATTGGTGCTCAACAATGGGGTGCAATGGGTACAGCTTCGTGCAAAAAATATGGATGCCGATTCCTTTTTTCATTTGGCGGAAGAGGCTAAAATATTGACCGAACATTTCGCCGCAACTTTGATTGTTAACGATCATGTGGAACTTGCCAAGGCGATGCATGCCGATGGTGTGCACATTGGTAAAAACGATATTTTTCCTTCGCTTGCTCGAGAGATCTTGGGCGATAAAATTATTGGTGGCACTGCAAATACACTTGCTGACATACAAGTGATTGAAAAATACGCTGATTATGTCGGATTGGGTCCTTTTCGATTTACGAACACCAAAAAGAATTTGAGTCCACTATTGGGCCATGTAGGTTACGCAAATATTTTGCAGCAAATGCAAGTGAAAATTCCTGTTATTGCTATTGGTGGACTCACTGTAGAAGATGTTGAAACATTGATGAATACTGGTGTTCACGGCATCGCCATATCGGGAGCCATCATCAATGCTGCACAGCCTGAAATAAAAATAAAACAATTTTTAAACGCCCTTGAATCATATGTTAGCACAGCCATTTAAAATAGGAGACAAGATTTTTCAATCGCGTTTGTTCACCGGAACCGGAAAGTTCAGCGACGTGTTGAGTATGGAAAAAGCCATCGAGGCAAGTGAATCTGAGCTGGTGACAGTGGCTTTAAAGCGCGTTGATATGCGCAATGAGAACGACGATATTTTGCGTCACCTCAAACATTCGCGCATCAATTTGTTGCCCAATACCTCAGGTGTGCGTACCGCCAAAGAAGCTGTGTTTGCTGCACAGTTGGCGCGGGAAGCCCTTGAAACAAATTGGTTGAAATTAGAAATACACCCTGATCCAAGATACCTTTTGCCCGATCCCATTGAAACATTAAAGGCGGCCGAAGAATTGGTGAAATTGGGTTTCATTGTTTTGCCCTACGTCAATGCCGATCCAGTGCTGTGCAAGCGTTTAGAGGAAGTTGGCGTTGCGGCCGTAATGCCTTTGGGTGCACCTATTGGCAGCAACAAGGGTTTGCGCACCGTTGATATGTTACAAATCATTATTGCCGAAAGTAAAGTGCCTGTCATTGTTGATGCGGGTATTGGTGCGCCGTCGCACGCGGCTTATGCAATGGAATTGGGCGCTGATGCTGTGCTGGTGAATACTGCCATCGCTGTGGCCGACGATGCTGTTGCAATGGCGTACGCTTTTAAATTGGCTGTGCAAGCGGGGCGACTTGCCTTTGAAGCAAAGCTCGGAAGCATTCGTCATCAGGCGCATGCCAGCAGTCCACTCACCGCATTTTTACAAGACTAATGAATTTCAATCAAGTTATAGCACAGTATTCTTGGGACAACGTAAAAGAAAGTATTTACGCCAAAACAGCCGTTGATGTTGAAAAAGCATTGACTGCAGAACAAGTTACTTTAGAAGATTTTAAAGCCTTGATTTCGCCGGCAGCGGAGCCTTTTTTAGAGCGCATGGCAGTTCAAAGTCGCGCCCTTACTTTAAAGCGTTTTGGCAACACAGTGCAAATGTTTGCGCCTTTGTATTTGTCAAATGAATGTCAAAACATATGCACCTATTGCGGTTTCAGTTTGCACAATAAAATTTTGCGCACCACCTTAACCGATGCGCAAATTATACGCGAGTGTGAAGCTGTAAAAGCTTTGGGCTTTGACCATATTTTATTGGTGACAGGCGAAGCCAATAAAACGGTGGGTGTTGATTATTTGATCAATGCCATTCGCTTGGTGCGTCCTTATTTTGCAAATATTTCAATTGAAGTGCAGCCTTTAGAGCAAGCCGAATACGAGTTGCTTATTCAAGAAGGATTGTATGCCGTGCTGGTATATCAAGAAACCTACCACCAAGAGGAATACAAAACACACCATACTAAGGGAAAAAAATCGAATTACGAATACAGAATAGATACGCCTGACCGTCTCGGAAAGGCGGGGGTGCACAAAATTGGTTTAGGTGTTTTGATTGGTTTGGAAGATTGGCGTGCCGATTCTTTTTTCAATGCTTTGCATCTGACTTATCTTGAAAAAAATTATTGGCAAACGCGTTATTCTGTTTCCTTTCCACGGCTGCGTCCGGCCGAAGGCCTGTTGGAGCCAAAGGTGGTGATGAACGACAAACAATTGGTGCAATTGATTTGTGCCTACCGCATATTCAACGAAAATGTGGAGCTGTCGATCTCTACCCGTGAAAATGGGGCCTTCAGAAACAATATTTTTAAAATCGGAATTACCTCTATGTCTGCGGGTTCTAAAACCAATCCGGGCGGTTACGCTGTGTTTCCTGAAAAGGAAAGTTTAGAGCAGTTTGAAATCGACGACAGTCGCAGTCCCCATGAAGTTGCACAAATGATTCAGTCACAAGGCTACGAATCGGTTTGGAAAGATTGGGATAAAGTGTTTAATTTATAGTCTGTAATTTTTGTAAAACCATTAACGATTGAAATTTGTAGTGCAGTCTCATTGACTACCTTGGAAATGTATGCGTAAAATCAAAGTGCTTCTGGTGTTGAGTTTGTTGTACGTTTGTGCTTTTTCGCAGCCCGATAAGTTCAAGCTATACAGCATCACCAAGGAAGACGGATTGATGAGCGACTACATTGAAAACGTGTTTCGCGACAGCTACGGTTTTTTATGGGTCGCCAATGTGGAAGGCTTGAACCGCTGGGATGGCAGCACTTTTAAAAAGTACCGACACTCCAATGACGACAGCACTAGCTTGGTCAACAATATCGTTTATTCTATTTTTCAAGACAGCCAGCAGCGCTTGTGGTTTGGTACCAATAGCGGACTCAATCTTTACGACCGTGAGCGCGATTGCTTCATCGCTTGCAATACAGGCAGTCCCGATCCTTCGGTGTCGGTCAATGTGGTCACCGAAGATTCAAAGCACCAGTTGTGGTTGGGTACGTCAAGCGGTGTGTGTAAGTACGATCACTTGCATAAAAAAAGTCAATGGTACAGCCACGAAAGAGGCAATCCAAACTCCTTGAGCGACAACAATGTTTTGGGCTTGAGTATCGACGATTACGACAATATTTGGATAGGTACCTTCAATGGCGGGGTGAACAAATTGGTTGATGCCACTAAAAAATTCACGCGCTTTTCGCACGACGAAGACAATGCCAAAAGTATTTGCAGCAATAAAATTCGCACCGTTTTGGCCGACCACAACAACAACATTTGGATAGGTACTTTTGAAAGCGGCGTCACTTTGCTTAACAACAAAGGCGTAGTGTTGAGGCATTATTCGGATTTCTCCGATAAAAACCATCCTTCGGCTACACGCGATGCTGTTATCAGTATTTACGAAGACAAAAGCAATACCATTTGGGTGGGTTCTGACAATGAGTTGGCTTATTTTTTGGATGCCAACCGCAAGGTTTTTGTGCCCTTCGACAATTCACCCTACAAAAAATTCAATGTGGTGTGCCACTCGGTGTCGTCTATTTACGAAGACAATGCCGGCAACCTTTGGTTTGGAACCCACGGTTATGGCTTGTTTTACACGAGTAGTCGCAAAAATATTTTTCGCCATTTTCACAAAAGCGATCCCAATACAAGGGGATTGAATCATGATTTCACTTCTGCGTTTTACGAAGACAAGAAAGGCGATATGTGGGTTGGCACCGATGGTGGCGGACTCACGCGCTTTGAACCTCGTACAAATAAATTCACCAACTATTCCACTGACAATGGATTGAGCAGCAATTCTATTTTAGAAATTAAAGAAGACCACAAAGGCAATCTTTGGTTGGCGACCTGGAGTGGGGGCTTGATTTGTTTTGATCCCAAAAGCGCCAAAAGCACTACCTATACCTTCAACGCCAAAGATCCATCGTCGCTCATTTTCAACAACATCAAATCCATTTTAATTGAAGACTCTGTCATCTGGGTGGGTACGCACGGCGAAGGAATTGCTGTTTTTGATTTGCAAAGCAAAAAATTTATCCACCACAAAAACAACAAAACCATTCCTTTTGACATGAAGTTGCCCGCGTGGATCAACCACTTGTTTAAAGATTCGAAGGGACGTATTTGGATGAGTAGCTACGATGGTTTGTTTGTGTACGACCGCAAAAAATTGGGACGTTACATTCATTCTGCCGATAGCAGCAGCATCAGCAGCAACGATGTCAACATGGTGGCCGAAGATTTGAACGGGCAAATATGGGCCATTACTGAATCAGGTGGACTCGAACTGTTCAATGAAAAAACACAAAGCTTCACCCACTTTAGCGAACGCTACCGTTTGCCTCAAACATTGAAAGCCATTGTATTTGACAACAAGGGAACCTTGTGGTTGAGTTCAAACGAAGGACTAGTAGCGCTGCATACAAAAACACAAAAATTAGAGCGCTTCGATGTATCTGACGGTTTGCAAGGAAATTCCTTCTTCATCAAATCAGTGCTAAAAAACCGAGCAGGTGAATTGTATTTTGGCGGAACCAACGGTTTCAATGTTTTTGATCCCAATAAAATTAAGGCCGCTGCGGCTTCTTTTCCGGTATACCTCACCGATCTATATGTTTTTGACGAACTGCAAAAACCAGGTGCTGCTGAATCGCCCTTGATCAATGTGATCAATTTTACCGATACTTTGGTGTTGAACGCTGATCAGTCGTTTTTCACCATTGCTTTTACAGCAGTGAATTTATATGCCGCCAGTAAAATGGAATTTGCTTACCAGCTCGAAGGCTTGCACGACGAGTGGATTGTGGTGCGTGGTGATCGCAAAGTATCGTTTACCAATCTTGATCCGGGTAAATATATTTTTAAAATAAAATGCACCAATTTAGGCGCGCAAGATGATGCGTTGGTGAAGCAATTGTTGATCGTTATTTTGCCGCCCTGGTGGAAAACAGCGTGGTTTAAGTTTTTGGTATTTATCGCCGTTATTGGCGCCGTTGCTTTGGTGTTTTACTTGCGCCTCAATGCCATTAAAGAGCGCAACAAACAGCTGAAAATTGAGGTGGCTGCACGCACCCAAGAACTTACCGACACCAATATGGTACTGTTGGAGCGCAACGATGAAATTAAAATTCAAAACAAAAAACTCGAGGCATACAACGACGAAGTAACCAAGCAGTCGGAGCGCATTTTAATACAACAATCTGAAATTCTTGCCCAAAACCAAGAACTCGAAGAAACGGTGAATGAGCTCACCAAGCTCAATCAAACCAAAAATAAATTCTTCTCCATTTTGGCGCACGACCTTAAAAGTCACGTTTACGCCCTCACCAGTATTTCAAATTTGTTGAAGAAAAAATTGCCAAGCATTGAAAAAGATGCTGTGTCTGAATATGTCGACAGCATTGATAAATCGTCCAATTCCATTTATCAATTGTTGATCAATCTACTAGACTGGGCCCGCACGCAATCGAAAAACATTCCTTATTCTCCGGCAGGTGTTAATGTGTATGAGTTGGTGACCAAAAATGGTATATTAATGGAGCAACAATTTCGCGCCAAAAACATTGCCTTGGAGGTCAAAATTGATCAAGCACATTACATTTATGCTGATTATCCGATGATTGATTCAGTGGTGCGCAATATCATTGGCAACAGCATCAAGTTCACCGCCGCTATGGGAAAGATCACTGTAGAGTCAGAAGAATTAGGTGATGAAATATTGATACGTATTCGCGACAATGGCATTGGCATGACCAAAGAGCAAATTGACAATGTTTTTAAAATCGACAAAAATACTTCGTCTCGCGGTACGGCAGGTGAAACAGGAACAGGATTGGGACTGATCATTTCCAGCGAATTTTTAGAAATCAACAAAGGCGCATTGCTCATTGAAAGTGAACCCGCTCAAGGTTCGGTGTTTACCATCAAAGTGCCGCGTTTCCGCTCGGCGGTGCCTTTAGACAATTCAGGAGTAATTGGTGCATATCCGGCAGGAATCAATATTGTAGAGCATTCACTGCAGAAAAAATTAACCGACGATAAGATTTTAAAAATCAAAGGAAAGCGCTTGCTCATCGTTGAAGACAATCAAGAATTGCGCTCCTTCCTGCGCTTGTTGCTGTCAGATGTGTTCACAATATTTGAAGCTGAAAATGGAGCGGAGGGACTCAAAATGGCCGACGAATGCCAGCCTGCAGTCATTATCACCGACATGATGATGCCCGTAATGAATGGTTTGGAATTTTGCAGCGCCATAAAAAATTCAAAAATGACTTCCCACATTCCGGTGATTATGTTGACCGGACAAAGTGATGAAGAAAGCCAATTGTCGGGTTACGAAGCCGGTGCCGAGGTGTATTTGACAAAGCCGGTGAGTCAAGATATTTTGTTTCAAGTGATTTTGAACTTTATACAAAACCAAGAAAAAATCCGTCAAAAAATACTGCAGTCCAACGACCTCTATCCTGAAGATGTGGTGATCAATAGACTCGACGAAGAGTTTTTAAACGAGATCATTGTCTTCATTGAAAAACATTTGTCAGACAGTGGTTTAGATTCTAAAATGATTTGCGAGCACATGGGCATCAGTCGCACCGTGCTTTATTCAAAATTTAAAATCATTACCGGTCAGGGTGTGCAAGAGTTCATCAAATCGGTGCGACTCAAAAAGAGTTTAAAATTGCTTTTTGAGCGACGCTTGACCATCAGTGAAACCGGCTATGAAGTTGGTTTTAGCAGTCCATCGTATTTCATCCGTTGTTTCACGCAACAATACGGAATGCCTCCGAAAGAGTACATTACTTTTCATAAGCAGCAGCAGTAAAATGGGGTTTGTATTCAAACTAAATTGGACTAATTCTTAAGAGGGATTTTTCCGATTACAGCAATCTTATTTAATTGACGGTGGTTGAAGTTTCACCACTTCTCTTCTTTTTTTTTGCTTATATCTTTTCAACTGCAAGTGCAGTAATAGCAGCATAGGTAACAATTATCTATTCTTTCCCTAAGAGGCATTCGTTACACCATCTTAAATATGTATATGAAAAAACAATTTACTCCCTCTTCGATCATTATTTTGCTGTTCATTTTATTTGGAACGATTTCGCAAGTGCAAGCCAAATGTCCTGCTGTTTTTATTAATGATTTTTCAGTTTCAGCAAAATTGGTTTGTCCGGGCGGCAAGGTTAGTTTTAACGTTACCACCGACAATGAGAATACAGTCGTGTGGAATTTTGGCAATGGGAGTGTTTCTACTAACCGAAATCCTTACACTACCTACACTACACCTGGAAAATACTATATTAAATGCTTAGTAAGCAGCAGCTGTGGTAACGATAGTTTAATTCGTGATTCGATAGTAGTGTCGGCAAATATTCCTTATTTCACTTTGAGCGCAAATGCAAGCAACGTAGATTCTATTTGCCCAAATGCGATAGTAACTTTTAATGTCAATGGAGGAGATTACAAAACGATCAATTGGAGTTTTGACAATGGTCATACGGCAACTAAAAGCGCTGTTGATGAAAAATTCACAACATTAGGTGATCATCCTTATACGCTTGTGCTCACCGATTTCTGTAACAATGACACTACTCTTCACGGAAAAACAGTTGTTAGGCACACGTCTGATTTTAAAGAAGTCTTAAGGATAGATGCTCCCGATTCGGTATGCTCTAAGGCAAAGATGACCTATAATTATAGTAAAGAGATGCAAGACATTCGCTGGACTTTTGGTGATGGAGATTCATTCATCGGCAATCAACAGATGGTAACACATTTTTACAAAACTGACGGAAAGTACGCGGTGTCGCTCACTGCAACTGACTTTTGTGGAAATCAGGCGACAGTCGCCGATACCGTTATTGTGATGAACAGCATTAAGCCTAGATTCGATGGTTTTTCAAAAATGACCGACACTGTGTGTCCCGGAGACAATTTTTATATTATGACTTCAGCTTTGCATGCCAATGAATTCAATTGGGATATGGGTGACGGAACGTATTTGCTAGGGGATATTATTTCTCATAAATACAGCAGCGTTGGAATGCATTATTTTTCATTGAAAATTTCAAACACTTGCGGACAGGAAATAACTGTTATAGACAGTATTTATGTATCCAGCAATCATAAAACGGATTTAACTTCTTACGAATATATGACGCTTGGCGATGAAGCTTGTTTGGGTGACAACTTTACCATATTGAGCTTTCCATTCAGCAACTCTACTTTTATTTTAGGAAATGGGCATGTTGTCAATGAAACGCCTGACAGCCTAGTTGATTTCATTGAAACATCAAACTTAAATATTGGATTAACGAGTTTTCACTTCAATACCTATGGCACTTATAAGATTAGTGTGACCAATATCAGCGGTTGCGGTGTTACAGATACTGTAGAAGTGGGTTCGGTAGAAGTCGTTTCAAGTGCTGCTGCCATGGCTTATATAGGATTGGATTTCCTTGGTGAATCAAAGGGTAATATCGCTTACCTTAATAGATCAACCCCCTTTTATGTAGGATTGGGTTCAAGCTATGATATTGATTACGGAGACGGCACAACAAAATCGATTACTACAGGCGGTTTTATTACAGATGAACATACTTACACTGCCGAGGGAACTTACAATGTTAGTATAGTAGTAGTAAATTCATGTGGCGAATCTGATTCAACAGCAATAACTATTACAGTGATTAAAGATCCTGATGGCTATGAAGGTGTTATTGAAAATTCAGCAGAAGCAATGAATATTGAAGCTTTTCCTAACCCTACTAAGGATGTAATGACTTTCAAATTCAATAGAGGTCTCAATGAACATGTGATGTTCAGCATCTACGATGTGCAAGGACAATTGATACATGAGCAAAACATCGTGAACAGCAATACGATTGATTTTGATTTCTCTCAATTCAGTGCGGGTTTATACCTTGCAGGATTTGTTAGCGAAACACAAAACACGCGCACAAGAGTTATGCTTATAAAATAAGTTTATCAGCATAAGAAAAAAGGCAGCAGTTGAAAAACTGCTGCCTTTTTTGCCTTGCTTATACTGCTTTTTTAATAGTAGGAGCAACTGGTGTTGTAAGTGACATTCGTATTTTTTCGCCAAGTGATTTTTCAAATGCAAAGTCGCTGACTTAGTTTGCTGCATCAGCGAGGCCCCAACATTAGTAAAATCACTTAGCGATAGAACACGCTGAGTGAGGCGGTGGTTTTGTAATTCAATTGCAGCAACAATGCGCTCAAAAGCCGCTGTTGTAGATGGCGCACAAAATCAATACATTTGTTTTCAATCTGCACGGATCATAGGGAGTACAGTTGATGATTTTGACTGTGGTTTGTGCAATCATCGGTGTAGTAATTTATCAAAAGTGTTTGTCAATGAAAATAGAAGGAATAAAAGATCCGCAATTGATCTCTGAAGATGGCGAAGTTTTGCACGACAGCATTGAAGGTTTGATTATTCATCGCACTCCTCCTATTGAAGATGAGCGTGGCGAATTGGTTGAAATATTTAGAAGCAGTTGGAACATACATCCCGAAGCGTTGGTGTATGCGTATTTTGTGTCTATCCGTCCAAAAAAAATTAAAGGTTGGGTGGTGCATAAGCTGCAAGACGATAGGATTTTTGTTGCGAATGGCACGCAGCTGTGGGCATTTTTTGATAATAGAGAATCGTCAAAAACCTACAAAAAATTCTTTAAAGTTACGGTTTCAGAAAAAAATAGGGCGCTGATCATTATTCCCGCAGGCGTTTATCATGCGGTGCAAAACATTGGAACAAGTGATGCGCAATTTGTGAATTTACCTACCAAAGCGTACAATAGAAATTCACCTGATAAATACCGTTTGCCTTTAAAAAATGACTTGATTCCTTTTGACTTTAACTCATAATAATGGATGGAGCGAGTGCCAGTTTTAAAAATGAGAAAACACCTGTTATAACGGTAATTATTGCAACTTACAATAGTAGCGCTACGTTAAAATATGCCATTCAAAGTGTGCTTAACCAAGACTTGCAGAACTTCGAATTATGGGTAATTGGAGATTGCTGCACGGATGATTCCGAAAACATTGTTGCTTCGTTCACCGATCTAAGAATACATTGGTACAACAGACTCATCAATTCAGGTTCTCAATCTGCACCAAACAATGATGGAATAGAAAGGGCGCAGGGCCAGTACATCGCCTACTTGGGACATGACGATTTATGGTTGCCACAATACCTGTCGCTAATGACAAAGCACCTTCAAGATCATCAATTGGATTCAGTTCATTCTCTTTGTGCATGTATTGGACCTGAAGGCGTATTCTCCGTTAGTGGCAAACCTAGTAAAGGAAGAACGTACCTCAATAGTCATGTTCCTCCTTCTAGTTGGATACACAAAAAAAGCATTGGCCTTCTCTGTGGTCCATGGGGTCACCCATTTAAAATCGCAGCAGGTGTCGATCAAGACTACCTTAGTCGCCTTGCGGAAATGGGAAATAAAATAGCTTGTCTTCCACATTTATTGGTGCTTAAATTTCCTGCCGCTTCTTGGAAACTTTATACAAAGTCATCCAATTTTCCGCAAGAAAAAATGCTCATCGAAATGCAAGAAGATTGCTCACTAATGAGATTAAAGCTACTTGATCAAGTGAGCGTATGTCTTGCCCACCATTATGGAGAAAGAAGGTCTTTAAAAGAAAATATTCGTGGTTTAATAGTCGATGCTGGTTTTAGTTTCTTCAATTTTTACTCTCGTAAAAGGTGGCCTCTCCATTTGATACTCACTTTCTATTACCAAAGTGCATACAAGAAAGTGAGAGAAAAAAAAGGACTCAAGAATCGAGTCACTAATATATAATCTATTTTAGAAAAAATGTTTAACAAATACATTCTCCTAGTTTGCTGCCTCACTGCACTGGTTCATTTCATTGGCATCGCTAGTTTGTCGGGTCGCATTGTTGCGTCGCGCACAAAAAAATTTGCATCCTCAATGGTGCTGTTCAATATCCTTTTAATTTGTTCGCAATTTGCCAGTACACTGCAAGCACCATTGCTCACTAAAACTATTGAAACAAGTATTATGGCAGGTGAGTCTGCAAATGATTTTTTATTTCGACTCATCCTGTTTTCTGCTACAATTGGAGCGACGGCAGGAGCTTTGTGTATCCCAAGCATGCAGCGTTTTATGGAAAAGGGGGTGAGTAAATTGTACCAAAACAATTCTGTATTTGAAACAATGATTAAGTCATTAAAATTTTCCACCCTCGTTCACCTAAAAAAAAGCATCACACTGCCGCACAAAAACAATTTTTTTCGCTTGCGGCAATTTAAGGAAATGCGCACAAAAATCATTTTGCTAAATGTTTTGGTATACAGTTTTATCAGCGCTAGTATTTTATCGTGTTTGTATGCTGGCTATTTACAACCCAATTTAAGAACCACGGCTTTGTCGATGGGTGGAATTGCCGGCGGATTGGGTGCGGTAGGTATGATGCTTTTTTTACAGCCACACGATGCTATATTAACCGACAAGGTAATTGACGGATCAATTCCAGAGGGTCACTTCAGAAGGCACATTTCACTGGTGGTTTTGGCGCGTATTTCGGGAACTATTTTAGGTCAGTTTATTTTTATTCCCATGGCGCATGTTGTAGCCTTTCTCGCTGGAATCATTTAAAAGAATTGCATCCAGAAAATGGCGTAAATATCGCAAGTTACTCTTAATGAGTAAATTGATGGTATTATCCTATGAATCGTAGACTTTATTGAGGCAAGTTCATATTGCTAATGCTATTTTCGAAATGGGGGTATTTAGTGTTACTAGAAGTCTTTTGCTTTGGAAAATATTTGCGACACAGGCCCTGGAATACATTTTTTTATCGATTTTGTTTCTTGTGGTCGATTAGTAAATTGATTGAGAGAAAGGAAATGAATGAGCACTGCCTTCAATGCTTGAGAAAGTAAGCCAGGTCATTTGGATTAAATGGCTTTTTTATGGCTCAAAGCGGTTTGTTATTTGTCTATTGATGATGATCGATGGTTGGTATTTATAACCATTTTTTGTGTTGTTGAAAATATTTATTTGCGCTATTTTTTACTGTAAATGATTGCTAATTAGTGATCTGTGTTTTTTGTGAAATGTTTTTATAGGACTGTTTTACAATCAATCAGGACTATTTTGAAACATAATCGGAGATCTTTGGTTGAACTTTGTAACATCAGCGCATGATAAGCGTTGGAAAAAATTATTTAAACAATTAAAACCAAAAAAATGAGAAAATTAGTACTCCCTTTATTAATGTTGGTTGGATACACGGCTGCAAACGCACAAGTGTGTGTGCCTGGTTATTCTGCTACTGGAATTTATGATAACTTTACTGCTAAAGAAGCGCCTTCTAATGGTGTTCAAGGTTTATACCACTGGGGTGATACTTTGTTGGCAGGAGATTTAAATCCAGAATTTATTGCTAGTCCTAAAAGAAATCCTGTAACAGGAATGCTTGATGCAGTGATCACTCAAGGAAAAGGAAAATACGTTCCATTTGGAATTGGTTTTGGTGATTCAAATGGTGCGCTTCCCGGTGGTTCATCTTATTCAATTGACCTTACATCTGACAAAACTTTTAAAATGAAAGTGAAAAATAGCAGTGCAACTGTTGTTAAAGTTAGATTGTCTCTTCAAGATACTTCTATGAATGTGATTGATACTTATGCAGCTGCTGATCCAGCAACAATTTGGACTTCAGCAATTGAAATTGAAGTTGCTGCAAACGGCTTAGCAACTTTGGAAGGTACTTTCGCTGGTGCTGGTCAAGCGGTATACGGACCAAAAGGTGATAACACTGATAATTTATTTATTACAAATAAATTTAATTTCAAAGCGGTTAGTACAATTTTGATTACTGTTTTCAACTCATTGCAAGATGCAGCTGATGGATACAAAACATTGCCTATCGCTGGTGTTGCATTTTCAGTTGATGAAATTCAATTGGGAGTTTGCCCAAAGGGAAGTGCTGTAAATACTATTTCTACTGGTGTAACTGCAAATGTATATCCTAACCCAACTTCTGATGTAGCTAACGTTACAATGAATTTGAACCAAGTTTCTTCAGTAAACATTTCTGTAGTTGACATGTTCGGAAGAACTGTTAAAGAGGTGGTAAACGGAAAATTCTCTAACGTAAACGAACAAGTTAACGTAAGTGGTTTGGCTCAAGGTGTTTATACTGTAAACTATGTTGTTGATGGCGCTACCGCTAAATCAACATTGTTGATGGTTAAATAGTATTCAAAATACTTTTTAAAGAAGGGCTGCTCGCAAGAGCAGCCCTTTTTTTGTGGCCAAGACCGAAATGCTTGTGCTTGTTGTTTTGTATTGCTGCTTGTTATTCAGTGCTCTGTTGTGCTTGCGCTGTTGAGACTTGAATAGCAATGCTCTCAGCATTATATGGTGAAGTAATTGGGATGCTGCACTTGCTGCAATGGTGTGGGGAAATGTGGGCGTTTTGCTTGTAATGGAGTCTCTGCTCTGTTTAGTTTTGAATGTCCCTTTGTTCCCATTACCAACAATACTGCACTAGGCTTTTGTGTAAGGGGTTTCCACAGCTGATACCTTTTACCTGCTCTTGGATGAGCTATCTTGAGAGTGAAAGAGGGAGGAGTCACTATTTTAAATTCGTCCGAAAGTAGTTCTGTTGAAGTAACAACTTTCGAAACTTCAAAATGTGCAATGTCTTGAATATAGGGGTGTTGCTATAGTTTATTTTCATTTTATGTGATTGTAATTTTGTACAGCGGACAGTTTTATCATTAATCAGGACTGCTTTTTCTGTCTCCGCGAAACATTATCCATTACTTTGCTGTAAGAGGTCACAATAGTTTTTAAATCATACAACGCTATATACATAAATGAAAAAGAGTACAATCCATATCTTAGTATTGATGTTCTTTGCCTTCCATGCGGAGGCAGCGTACGTTGGTTCGCGGGGTGGTTCTACTGTAGTTAAGGATTCTGCCTCGCAGAGTTCTGGTGCAGTGTTTCAACCGTCCGCGCTTCTTAAAAAGTATTTTGCAGGTTTGATGACCAGCGACACAAAAGATTCGGTGACGGGCGGTAAGTATGTGCCTTTCACTCAAATCGGTTTGTCGGGTTATGTGCGCCCTTATATACAATATAGAGTAATGGACGCTGTGCGTCCTGGAACTGGAACCAACTCAAAGCAGAGTTTAGCAGTAAATGGTTATGAAATCAACAACCAGCAAGCAGGAGGAAATCAAGAGCCTTTTATGTTGTTGCGTTTAGAAGGAAAGCCAACAAGTAAAACCAGTTTTAAATTGGAGTATGCTTTTGACAACCAAATGGATGGTTTGGCAAAAACATACAACAATGCGCCCATTGAAGGAAACAATACTCCTTACTCCCGTCGTTTTTCTTTGTACCGTATTTTGCAATTTCAGGCAAACGCAGTAACGAAAGTAGGTACTTTCAATATCACTGCAGGTGGTGGTGTGAACTGGTACCGATTGAGTCCGCTTACGATGTGGAATTACGAATACCGTGACGACATGTTTGAGCGCTATCCTTGGGAGCCAGAAAATCCGGCCATGAATAGATACAATACTTTTTATGCTGTGCAAAATGTAGCTCGTGATGCCCGTTGGGGTAATACAGGTACACAAGGTTTTATTTTAGAGGCCAAAAATTTGCCAGCTGGTTTTAATGCGGTTGTGTTGTACGGTAAAACCGATAATAGTGGAGGTTTTCAAACCTATTTAAACGGAACCCCGAAGAACATGTTGTCGGGTAGAGTGAGCAAAGGATTGGGCGCACACACAGTAGGTGTTAATTATTTTAGTCAATTTGGCTTTTTCGACGCCACTGCACTTTATAGAATTGACCAAAATATAGTGACTGGTGATGCGCGCATCAACATGAAGCACGTGAAGATTTTTTCAGAGTTTGGTGCTGGACGTTATGTGGAAAGTGGAACAATAACCGGGGCAAATTACTTGAATTACTTTGGAACTAACATTGGGGCGCCCGACACTGTTACTTCTTACAACAACAATTGGGCACCAACAGCGAGTATTCAAGTAGATTTTGATAAGGTAGCAACGGGCGTTCCCTTAACCTTCAGTGCTTATTATGTTGACAAGAGCGTGGTGAACGTAAACAGTCAAACAATGAATACGGCAAACAGTCATGCTTTGGGTTCGCCCGCAAATGTGAATTCACCTTATGACAATACTACAGTTAGAGGTGCAGTAACAGATGTAGGCCAAATGGCGAACAACAGAATGGGCGCCAGTTTGAAACATGAGAACGCTTATGGTAAATTCAAAGTAATGGCAGGTATGAGTGTGACACAAGAAATTGAAAACTTGTACAAAACGTATAGCTCATCAGCGTACAACACGCCCAATATATCAGCGGCTTTTGGTGGCTATGCGCAAGGGTTCAACAGCATATCTTTTCAGCATAGAGCCAATCAATTTACGCGTTCCCGTTTTGGCTATTTTCAAAACAACCTTGGTCCCTATGGAAACATCATTAACCAGTACCGACGATCTTTTGAAACCATTGCCATCACCGATTCAGGAGCAGCTGGAATGGCGTACAGAAAGGGCTACAATTCATTGGATTTCAATTTGAAGTACAAATTAAGTGTTTTCAAAAGAGATTTGATTTTGTCGAACTACCATAACTACTCTTCTGTTCAAGACTTTCTTTCTCCAATTCCATTGTTTAACGACAAAGCTTTTTTGCGCTATTACTACACAGAGTTCAATGCGTTTTATGCGGTTGCTCCTAAGTTGACAGTAATTGCATTTTTCAGTTTTGAAAGAGCATTGGGCAATAGTAGAACGGTTTTAGCTGATGCTAACGGCGCAGTGATCAAAGATGCCAATAGTGCTATTCCAATAGCGCGTGCCGATGGAAAACCGATTGATCAAACTGGTCACGGTTATGGCCTCGGTTTGGATTACGATTTTGCTAAAAGAGCCGGAATATATTTGAGACACCGTTGGTTCGACCACAACGATGTTAACTTCACTAAAGATCACTTTAACGGACAAGAAACTTCAATTGAATTCAAAATTTTCTTCTAAAATGTATAACCCAATGAAACATAAAATCCTTCTATCATTTACGGCCCTAGTGCTTATCGTAAGTTCTAGCGCGAGTGCTCAAGTACTTTACTTTAACGGACTTGGAAGAGCGATTGTCTCTAACGATGCTTTAACTGGCAACGTTAATGATAACGATACTAAAACAGCACGTAAAGCAACCAATGGTTATACTGTTTTTGATCTTGGTGTCAACGTACAGCCTTCAGAATCACTTAGAGCTGCGGCTACCCTTCGTGTTAAAAATGCCTTTGGTGGTTTTTACGGAGACGGTAGTGTGATGACTTTTCGTCAAATTAAATTAGACGGGGTGATCACTAAGAAAGTGAAGTATGAAATTGGTGACATCGACTTGAGTTTGTCTCCCTACACTTTGTTCAATAGTTATGATGGATATTATGATCATGAGGCTGAAATATTTGCAGCTCGTCGCAAAATCGTTTACTATGAAAACTTTAACAATGGTAATAAATGGCGTGTGCAAGGAGCGAACATCAACGCCAATTTGATTTTTGACAAAGGTGTAGAGAAAGTGGGAATACAAGCTTTTGTAACCCGCATCGCAAGAGCGAACTATTTCAACAACATCATTCCTGATCGTTTGCAATTTGGTGGTCGTGTGGATGTGTTGCAAAGTAAATTTCTTACTGCTGGTGTAAATTACATTCAAATGACAGATTTGGCTGGAACATCTCCTTCTCCTGCGGTGACGCTTGACAATAAGGTAATGACAGGTGATTTTAAGTTGAATTTTGAGAAAAACAGCGTTGTCTATTCTATCTACGGTGAAGGCGGTGGGTCAAACTATATCTACAAGCAAAGTTCACCTGATACAACTAGAAGTAAACAAGACTATTTTTACGATGCAGGTGTGAGCGCAATGTACAAACCTTTGAAATTGAAGGTGTATGCAAACTACAGAAACGTAGGTGCTGACTTCAATAGTCCGGGTGCACAAACGCGTCGTGTTTTTGACTTGGGTGCAAACACTTTGTTTCCTACGTACACAACTGACTCAGGCGCTAATGTGTTCCACAGAGATCCATCAATGTTAGATAGATATAGCGATGAGGGTAAAGTGAGAAACACTACGATCATGGATACTTTGGTGCAATACAATCCAATGTACAACAACATCACGCCTTATGGTCAAGCAACTCCTAACCGCCAAGGTTTATCTATCGGTGCTAGTTTTGGCGACGACGAAAGAATATTGAAGGCCGACGTTGTGGTGAACATGCTTTCTGAATTGAAAGAAGAAATTGGCAATGGAAACAGAAACTACTTGGGTGTTAAAGGAGGCGTGAACTTCAATGCACACAAGTTGTTTAAGCTTGAAAAAATGATTGTTGTTACTGGAGGCGTAAACTATGAGCACACTAGCAGAACATTGGCTCCTAATAAAATTGACCTTACATCAACCGCTATCGACGCTGGTTTGGTTGTAGAGGTATTGAAGGGCTTAGATATCTTGGCTGGGTACAAGGTGCTTACTGCCAATGGAAATGAGTTCTACTCAAAAAGAGATGCTTTCAATGTTGTGGTAACGAATCCATTGAACAATTGGACATTTAATTACACTCAAACAGTGTTGGCTGGTGGTTTAAGATTGCGCCACAGCAAAAATGCCTTTACTACAGTTCAATACCATTTAATGAATTCTAATAATTCAATTACTGGAATCAACTACAGCGTTAGTCAAATGTTTATCAACTATACATTAGTATTTTAAGAATGAGTTTTGCTCGACTACTTAATAATCGCTTCATTATGAATAGAAACCATCTACATATAGCGCTGCTTTTTTGCTGCATTGTGTTAATTTCTTCTTGCAAAAGAGATCTTACGCCAATTGGCCCTGCGTACAAAGTGCCAACGTCAAATTTTACTTTGACTGCTGACCTTAAAGCCGATCTTTCAATAGTGAATTTTTCTGTTGATCCTATTGAAAAGCAATTTTTTACTGCTTCTTTTTCAGAAGAAGTTTCGTGGATTTTGACATTAACAGGTTTGAACTCTGGCGCAGAAAAGAAATTCCGCGGTCTCTCCAATAAGTTGGATATTTCCAATACAGAATGGACTGGAAAGCACGATGTATTGTACTTTTTTAGAACAGAAGATGTCGTGGCGTCGCTTAGTTTTGTGGGTTCTGATTTACTTTTTACGGATACTTTTCACGTTGATTATCCAAGAAGATGGGATGTTTTGGGTAAGGTAGTGACGGTGCTTGATTTTGAAACAGCGCCTGGGGCAACTAAGTTTCTCTATTCTTTTTTTGATGGAACTCCCAATAGACAACCAGCCTATAAAATAACCGATTCAGTGGGTAGCGATATGATGTCTGGTGCAAACAACAGAATTCAATCAGTTATACGCGATCTAGATGGAGGAATCATCACTAGCGAAAGAAAAGGCAGTATTGAAGGTGATAAATTGTATAGAATGGCGGGCCACGATGGAGCATACTCAGGTGATGGTGCTTCTTCTAATTTCATTGGTGGTGCCGGAATGCCTAAAACACCTTTCTATGCTTTAGATTCTAATCCAGAAAACGTGTACTTCAATATATACGTTTATGGCACGGGCGACAAAAATTCAAAATTGGTAGTGAACTTTGCCGAAGATGATGATGATGCTGATTTGATTGCTACTTCTGGTTTAAGGGCCGACAATTACGTGCCTTTAGAAGATGAGTACGAATTTGGTATTCAAGTAGACTGGGTGGGCTGGAAATTGGTTTCTGGAAAATATAGTGGTTTCCCTTTGACTACTGACGGTGCGAAAGCCAGAAACGGAAACAAAAAGAGAGAGCCTCACCACATAGGTAAAATTGGCGTGGTGTTGTTGGCAACAACTACGGGTCAGAAAGCCTGCGTTAACTTTGACTTTGCCACTTTTACAATGGGCAAACCATTTAATCCACAAGACTAAAAACTTAAGGCCATACTTGAATGATGAAATATTTTAAACTATCTATAGTGCTTACAGCCCTGCTTGCGCAAGGTTGTGGAATGCACTTCTCTAAACCTGAATTGGATCACTCTTCGCAAATTGCGTTGTACCAAGAGCCTGAAAAGGGAGTGCCTGCACTCGAATTCAACAAAGGTGTTATTGACGACTTCAGCGGTGAATTGTACAGCTGGTGGGGGAGCGACGGGATTACGTTAAGCAGAAAGGCCGATACTTTTAAAATTGCCCTCAATAACGTTGGGTCGATGTATGTTCCTTTTGGACGAGAAATTAGCAGTTTGGATTTTACAAAAAACAATGCTATTAGAGTGCGCATGCGAACAGAAGGAAAGGTTTCTCCAACTATTCGTATCGACATAAAAGATAACTTGGGCAGAACTACCAACTCTTCGGCGGTGCAATCAAAAGTGGCAGTTGGACAAGATTATAAAGACTTCTATTTTAACTATAAAGACAAGTGGAAACAAGGCTGGCCCGATAATCAGATCGTTGATCCTACCTTGGTGTCTGCTATTATGATTTTTGTGAATCCGGGAATGAGTGATTGGACGGGTAATGTGTACATTGATGAAATTGTAGCTGTTGACGCAGAATTGATTCCTAAAAAAGTGGGATCTGCTGGTGGAATGATCGATAATTTTGACGAAGATCCTTCCTCTTCATGGTGGACCGGCAGCAGTAAGCTTGCAATGGAAAAAGTGGCTGACAAAGATATTTGCAAAATCTCATCGGAAGGGGCTGGCGCCAACTACGAAACTTTTGGAAGAACGGTGGATCAACTTGATTTTACAAAGGCTCCTGTCGTTCGCATTCGTGCTCGTGTAGAAAATGCCGACGGATTTGAAAATCCTAAATTGCGCGTGGACATTAAAGATAAAGATGGCCGAACTGCCAACGAATTTGACATGCGCAATACCATTGTCGCTGGAACTGAATTCAAGGATTATTTTTACGATTTTACAGGAAAGTATTCGCAAGCTTGGCCAGATAAACAAGCAGTAAATCCTAAGGAAATTGAAGCCATTACATTGTTTATCAATGCTGGTGGTCCGGCTTACAATGGGGCCTTGTATATTGAGGAGATTGAAGTAATCACTCTGGAGAAGTACAACCAAATGAAGAAATAGATTTGGACCTGCTTTTGATTGAGGGTACACTATAATGGAGCTAATTTTATTAAAAAAAACTGGTATGATTTCAAGATTTTTAGGAACCGCAATTATTTTTCAACTTTTAGTTTTATCTGGTTTTGCGCAGACTGCGTCACAAGATAAAATTCGATTGAATCAGGTTGGGTTCTATTCTAACGGACCGAAAATTGCAATTGTAATTTCAACTTCGGCAAAAACTTTTTCATTGGTTGATGAGGCAACCAATACTTCTGTTTTTAGCGGAGACTTAACTAAACCTGAGCTCTGGATATATTCAATGGATACCTGCAGTAAAGCGGTGTTTACAAAATTCAATAAAGCCGGAAAATACCATATTAATGTTCCTGGATTGGGTGATTCGTATTCTTTTACCATTTCTGCTCATTTGGGCATGGACGTAGCTAAAGCTTCGTTGAAAATGTACTACTACCAGCGATCTTCAACCGCTCTGCCTGAGCAATACGCAGGAAGATGGAATAGAGCTGCAGGTCACCCTGATAATAAAGTAATTGTGCATCCTTCAGCTGCAACTGCAACCAGACCTTCTGGAACAATTATTAGCAGTGTTGGTGGATGGTACGATGCTGGAGATTACAATAAGTACATAGTGAATTCAGGGATTAGCACCTACACTTTGATGTCGGTTTACGAGAATTATCCTTCTTTTTTCGATACTCTAAAAACCAACATTCCTGAAAGTGGAAATAAGATTCCTGATATTTTAGATGAGGTTTTATACAATGTGCGTTGGATGCTGACCATGCAAGATGAAGATGGTGGGGTGTATCACAAACTCACCAATCCAAATTTTGATGATATGGCCTTGCCAGAGAAAAGTCAAGAACCTCGATATGTTGTAATGAAATCTACTGCGGCTTCATGCGATTTTGCTGCTGTAACTGCTGTTGCATACAGAATTTTTAAAAAGTACAATAAGCAATTACCAGGGTTGGCTGATTCATGTGTAGCAGCTTCTTTGAAAGCGTGGAATTGGGCAAAAAAGAATCCGGAGATTAAATACAATCAAGGTAAAATGAATGGGCTTTATAATCCTGATGTAGTTACTGGCGCTTATGATGATAATAATTTGGGTGATGAATTTCAGTGGGCTGCCATCGAGTTGTATATTGCTACGGGGAAAATGAGTTTTTACAATGAAATGCAATTGCAGTATACTTTGAACAATGGTTTTGAACTGCCAACTTGGGATCACGTCAATACTTTGGGGTTGTACAGCATCATTGCTAATAAAGACAATTTAGAAAATATGGATCCTGCTGAAATTGAAATGGTAAAAGAAAAGGTTTTGAAAATGGCTGATGAGTACAGAAAAAGTGCAGGAAGATCGGCCTATGCTGTGCCAATGGGGGTTACTGCTTCTGATTTTAACTGGGGAAGTAATTCACGCGCAGGTAATCAAGCAATAAATTTGTTGCAAGCTTTTGGAATAACGAATGACAAAACGTATTTATATTCTGCTATGGCTGCGTTTGATTATTACTTAGGTAGAAATGGTACTTCTTTCAGTTTTGTAACTGGTTACGGAAGCAAAACACCTATGCATCCGCATCACCGTCCGTCAGAAGGCGATGGTATTGTAGATCCAATTCCTGGGTTTATAGTTGGTGGACCAAATCCAGGCTTGGAAGACGCCACTTTTTGTGGTGGTAAGTATGAGCATAAATTGCCAGCAACAGCTTATTTAGATAACAACTGTAGTTATGCAAGTAATGAAATTGCTATCAATTGGAATTCTCCATTTTTATATATTTCTTTTGCTATAGAAGCATTGGGCGGAAAATAGAGTGAATATTAGATACACGAAGCCCCATTCTACTTTTGTTAGAATGGGGCTTTTTGTTTTTAGCATTCATTATTTGCAAATGACTGTCCACAAACAAGTCTGAAAATTTCTGCACGGATGTATTGTCTCAAATATTAATTGTATTGATGTAATTGAGGACAATCATCTCTTTTTTGAAAAAATTATTTGTAGCACCCAAGGCAACCATTACCTTCGTTCATCGTTTTGTATAAAAAATAATGACAGAGATGGAGATTCAAAGCAGTGAACAACATGCGAACGCGATTGAGCAAGTAGTGCTTTGGCTCAAGAAAGAAGATTATTCAGTAAAGAGCATGTTGGAGATAGAGCGTGTGATACTGGCGATTGAGCATTATTCAGGAATGCCCTTGCCAGCGCGCAGTTTTATAATGTCAAAAGTAAGCTGAAATAAAAAAAGCTAATTGTACTTGATGCTTTCTTTGAATTTTTGGTACGCCTCTAAGTCTTCCTGTTTTACGCCACCTGGTTTTACGCCGGGATTCGATAAGAAGAAAATCAAATTGTTTAAGTCTTGCGCCAATCGGCGGTTTTTCAATGTTCTTGCGGAGTCATTCTCTTCATAAAGCTTAGGAAGCACAGCTTCAGATTCTGCTCCCTCCAGTGTTTTGAGGATTTTCTTTAAACTTTCAGTCATTGGTCAACGATTAGGTAGGTCTAAAATAGCCAAAATAATGCTTTAAGAAAAACGTGCTTTTAAAAACGCGCAAAATTATTCAATTGTGCACGGGTAAGAGTAGACAGAAGTGTTGGTTTTACTTTTTAGCGTTTGCTGTTTGCGAAGCGCTAAGTTCAACTTGGTAACGGCCACATCTCACCTTCAAGAGATCTTCAGCAGGTTCGTAACCCAATGTGCCTGCTTTTTGCAAGTCTTTGCATGCATCAAGCGTATACATGAAGCGCGCTTTAGAAATTGCCCTATTGTAGTACACAATTGCTTGATGAGGTTCAATAGACAATGCTTTGTTGAAGTCTTTTATGGCTTGCACGTGTAAACCTAATTCAGCGAAATAGGCGCCTCTATTGATGTAGGCACTAAGGTTTGTGGAATCGGCTTTGATTTGGTTGTCGAAAAAAACAATGGCTGCTTGGCGTTTTTTGCGCTCTGCCTCACTAATGTCTGTATTGAAATACTTGTCCACAGAATATTCAACTTTGGTATTCACCATTTTGAAGTTCGAACTGTCAATTTTTTCTTCGGTCGCTGTTGCAACGTGCGATGAGTCCATTTTTGCACCACGTTCGCGCAAATATACCTGTCCGAAAGCTGCGGATATCGTCAGAAAAAAGGCAAGTGTAAATAGTGCTTTCATAGGTATGCTGATGTAGACATATTACGTTGGTGATCGATCTATTGTTCCACTAAAATAGAATAGAAATTGTTTTTATTACAATACCGTTGGATATTTTTATGAAATATATTCCTTTCGCTGCTGCAGGAATGAACTCGCTTAGCAGGATGGTACTGCTTTTTACGTTGAGTACACTGCTTATTTTTCGACCCAAAACATCTTGAGCCTCGATGCTGATATTTGTTGATTCTGGACTTTCAATGTGCAAAACGGAATTTTCTGTAACTGGATTTGGGTAAACGGTCGCTGAGAAAGTGTTTGATTCCAAGGCAGACAATCCTACATTCCCATGAAAAAGTTGGGCGTTGTCAATATACAAAGTATTTCCGCCGCGCGCTCCTACCACTGTTTTGATTTGTAGGCTCGCTTTGCCTGCATATGCGTTGAGGTTGATGGCCATGCTGTTCCATTCTGATACAGAGGGCACAAATGCGCTTGTGGTGGCTTCTTTGGTTTTCAACTCCCCCGAAGTTTTACTTCCTTTTAAGCTCCAAGTTAAACCGCAGTCTATGGAAGCATAGACCTTTAAAAAATCTGCACTGTTGGCATTTTTAGGAGCGTAGGCAAAATCGAAGGTGTAATTGAGTGGTGCTATGGCGGCGCTTAAATCGAAGTTTGGACTTACCAATGCATGGTTGCAGCCCGTTTCTGTGTGCAAGTCAAGACTCAAAGATGCAAGTCCATTTTTATGCGCAGCAGTGGTTCTCGTGAACTTTGTGTTGCTGGGTGTGCTGATGATCCATGATTTACTGGAATCGCTATTGACAGGGAAGTTTGGGTTTTCAAATCCTTCTGATAAATCGACGTAGGTTCTGGTGCCGCTGTTGTAAATTTCTACAAAATCTATTTTTTCAATAGAATCGGCACCGTGTGTATTGCTCACCTTGAGTTTTATCTTGTATTTTCCCGGAAGACTATAGGTCACTGTCGGTTGCTGAGCAGTGCTTGAGGGGGGGGTTGCACCTTCAAAAGTCCATGCCCTATTGCGGTTGCTTGTTAAGCTGTCGTTGTAAGAATGGTCGTAAAAATTTACTGTATCACCAGTGCAGGCAAAGTTTCTGCTGATTGAAAAATCGGCTTTTGGCGCACACTCGTGCACGACGTAGCCATCATTCACTCCTGTTGCAAAAAGGTTGTTGGGCGACCAAAGGTTTGATCGGTAACCAGCAATGGAGTTCAAGGCTGCTAGCATTCGCGTTTTTTGTCCGTTGGTAAACATATATGGACACAAACTATAGTCCAAATAGTTTTGCACATTGTCAAGGGTGCCGCAGGTGACCTGACTGGTATTGCAAGAGTTCAGGGTGCCGCTGGTATTGGGTGTGTCGGATACGCCGTCGTCTTCACCACAGGCTGAAGGAGAGCCGGCAGCGTAGGAGAATCCCCAAGTATGGTAGAGTCCTAAAAAGTGACCTGTTTCGTGCGTTATCGTTGCCCGTGCGAGGGCTGATCCGTAGGAGGTACCAATGTTACCAAATTGCTTGTTGACAATGATGCTACCTTCTTTTTCAGAATTTGGTGCAGTGCCAGGTAGGTAGGAATAGCCGCCCACAGCGGTTCCTCCCGCTTCTAAGTAGTTGACTACCCATATGTTGTAGTATTTTTGAGTATCCCAATTGATTAAGCTTTTTTGCGCGGGCCCTGAACCTGCATTGGTAAGGTAGGAGAAGGTGCGCGTAATTCCGTTTGTACAATGGCCATTGGGATCAATGGTAGCGAGACGAAATTCAACACCAACATCGGCAATAATGGATTTAAAAGCTGATACAACGGCGCTGGTGTCGGCATTTCTTTTTTGAAAATCTTCATTGAGTATTCTCATGGCATCTTTTACTTGTGCGTCGGATATGTTGGATACACCATTGTCGTGTATCACATGCACCACTACAGGTATGATATAGTTGACATTTCCGCCGAGCACTTGGGCGCCGACTTTGTAGCTTTGCACTTGGGCTAGAAATTGGTCGAGGGCTATTTTTTTTGCCGGATCATTGTCGGTCGATGTTTTGAGCGCATGATCAAAACCACATATGTTTTGTGCTTGCGTGGAGGAAGGCAGCACGAACAGTAAAAAAATTAGAGCTATTACAAATGTGTTTTTCAAAATGCGTTACTATTTAATTCAGTTTTAAAAATACGTAAACATTGTGAAAGCGTTGCTTCAATTTGCATCAAAAAGTTGCGCACAGTTGCATTAAATCAGGATATAGTGCGTTAAAGTCCTGCTCAATGGCGCTGTAGTTCAGCAGTAAATGGTCGGTCGCCAGTTCTAAATTGGATTCAAATCGGGTGCGCGCTGCCATTTGACAAAGGATTTTATGCAGTCCTTCTGCACTGGCATACATATTCAGCCAATCGTATTTTATGATATAGTGTGCCAAGTGCTTGCCATTTCCTGGAAGAAAAGGTTCGTGCACAGCAAGGGCGCTGTAAAATTTGGCGCTGAATTGCTGTAGCGTTTCTGCGGGATAGTAGCGCTGAAAGTGTTTGGCTAAAAAATGATCGTAATACACGTCGGTGGCAACGGGTGCGTATTTGCGAAGACTTGGTCTAACAAGACTAACCGTGTTTTTAAAAGAAGGGTGAGCATCTGTGAATTGGTCAATAGCTTGGTGCAGTGGAATGCCTTTTTGCATGTCGGCCGAAAGTAAGATGCGCTCTTTTGGCAAAATACTATCGGCTATGAAATTACCGATGGCGATTTCTTGATTTGTACCCGAAAGGGCGATATGGGCTAAAAAGTTCAAAGCAGATGCTGGACACGAAAGATTAAAATGGGCAATGAAAAGACAAATATACACAGAAGGAAAACAATCTGCACGGGGCTTTTTGAGTTAATGTTTGCGGCGAAACGATGTGTCTTTTGTTGTAAGGCCTTGTAAATTATTTATTAAGAAATGTTTACTTCTACGGTTATAATGCATATTTTAGTGCGAGAGGTATTGAACACTTACAGCACGAACTATTAACCGTAGAAAGATTATGTCCGAAAGAACGCTGATTATAGAGGCAACGGAGCAGACTCCGAAAATTTCTTTTGATTCCGAACACGGTAATTTTAGCATCGTTGGTAAATCGTTACCTGAAAGTGGAGAAAGTTTTTATCAGCCTATTCTAGCATGGTTGGACAAGGGACTTGATAAATCTGCCGCTATTTTGAATTTTGAATTCAGCTTGCCGCAATTGAATTTGTCGTCATCGAAAATGCTTTTGTTTATTCTATATAAGTTGAAAGAGCAAAAAGAGGCGGGTAAGCAAGTTTCTATTTGGTGGTACCATGGTGATGAAAATTCAGATATTCTTGAGGTTGGAGAAGATTATGAATTTATGGTTGACATTCCTTTCCGTTTCAAAACCGGACACTTAAATTTAGCGACTAAGGAATTAATTGTTCTGTAAGCTCTCTTTTTGATTCTTACTTATTATCTTCGCCTCTTAATCAAGAAGTGAAAATTCCATTCCAATGAAAAAATTAATTATTGCTCTACAAGTATTGTTGCTCGCTGCCGTTGCTTTTTTATTTTACAGAAGCTACGCTTGTCACGAAACATCAGAAATTAAAACAGAAGTAAAGTTACCAGCCAAGTTGACGTCTGACGATATTGTAGTGTATTACAATCAAGACACTTTGTTTGCGAAAAGTAAATATATGTTGGGATTGAAAAAGAATATTGAAGTGGATATGGCGGATTTGGAAAGGGGAATGAGTGCCGCTAAAACACAATATGAAAATTGGGCGCGTCAACAAGAGGAGATGGTGGCTAAAGGATTGTTAAGTGAGGCAGAAATTGAAAAAACAAGAAATGAAGCAGCCCGCAAACAGCAAGCCTTGATGGATCGCAATCAGAATGACGAAAAGTCATTTGGTGAAATGCAATTGGCCATCAATAATAAATTGCAAGATGCGATTAATGCAGCAACCAAAGTGTTGAACAAGGACGGAAAAATTAAATTTGTACTCGTTTATTCAAAATCTACACCTTACCTGCATCCAATGGAAGGCGCGGTTGAGATTACCGATCAGTTGGTTGATGTTGTAGATGAAATATACGCAACTCCGAAGAAGTAGTGTTTATAGCGGAAGAAAAAATAAAGTCGAATATTTCTGAATATGTGCTGTACATGTGGCATATAGAAGATGTGGTACGTGCCTATCAATTTGAAATTGCAGGCATCAATAAAAATTTGATTGAAAACTCAGGGTTGAGTTTGGTGCAACAACTGCAATTGAAAAATTGGTATATCGACTTGATTGACAAAATGCGCAAAGCGCGTTTGGAGAAAAAAGGACATCTTGAGGAAGTCAACGAAAAAATAGCAGAATTGACTTTGTTGCACACCACTTTATTGTCGGCTATAAAAGACAAAGAGTACATTGCTTTGTTTGAAAGCGCAAAGCCAGAAATTGAGGAGTTGAAGAAGCGTTCAGAGTTGAAAACTTTTGAGGAGGGTGCCGACGGAGAACGGAAATCTACAGCTGTAAAAAATGATGTGGTAGCTTGTTTTAATGGTTTGTACGGACTTTGGCTCTTGCGTTTGCAAAAGAAAAAAGTGAGCAAAGAAACCGAGGAGGCCATGAAAAAAATATCGACGATGATGGCGAATTTAACGACGAAGTACCACGCGATGATGAGCGGTAATTAGTATCTTAAGCCAATAGATTTTTGTATGCGTATTCATCTTATTGGATTCTTTTTTCTGCTGTCATCGGCAGTAGGGGCGCAGGTGAGCCCCATTCTTTCAAGCGACACTGCATTTGCACGCGAATTCAATGTGTCGGAATATTTCAACATAGACCTCAGTCCCGAAAAACGAGATTATTACAAAAAAGAAATCTCGAAATTCACCGACGATTTAAACTTGTATCCCGATGATTATTTTACCTACCTCAACCGCGGTGCTGTTTTTTCTTATCTTGGTTTTTATGTCAACGCCATCAGTGATTACGACCAGGCGCTTAAGTTGAAAGGCGACATCCCTGAAGCCTATTTCAACAGGTCTATAGCGAAGGCAAGATTTTTATACACCTACGACAGCTGCGTGGATATGTACAAGGCCATTGAGCTGGGATTGCCTCAGGCAACTGCGGCATTTGAGCGCAATTGCAAGCGTTACACAGCAGTGCTGGCAAAAAAAATGGAATAAAAAAATCATTGTTTGCCGTCGTGCCGCTGTATTTTAAGCAGAGCGACTGATCCTTCGATGTCCAATTCTGTGGCGATTTATGCATTTAGTCGTTGTCCCCATTAATGTGAGGTTTTATTTTTTTTACTTTTAAAAATCCAAGAAGTGATCATTTTTTTTGCTGGGATTTCTATCAATAGGTAACTAATACTAGATATTATTATGAGAAAAATTAGATAGATGTAAAAGTTGAATGTTAGTCCTATATAATAGAAGGCAAAATGGTAAAATAAATAGGCGGGAAGTTGTAAAATGTATATGCTGAAGCTGATTTCACCTAAAAAAACAAAAGGTTTCCACGAGAAAATTTTATGAATTATACCTTTTTTAACTGATAAAAAAATTAGAATAGGAACAAAAAAAATGGCCAAACCCCCATTGTGATATTGCAATGGTAAATAATGATGTTTTAAGAATAGGAATAAGCCTATAAACAATAAAATAAGTATTAGGTCATTAAACTTAAAGCTAATTCTGTGATGGTGATTCAAGAAAAATAAAGCCGCCAAATTCCCTATTAAGAACTCATTGAAGTGCATCAAAGGAAAAAAATAAATAAAATGACTATGTATTAAAAGGGTGGGGTTTGTCTCCAAATACTCCGATGCTATTTGAGAAAGAAGCCACAATGCTATTGTGCAAATAGTGATGAGAATTAAATTGAATTTCGAATATATATATATGACGAGAAAAGGAAAGGCTGCATAAAAGAAAAATTCAATCGATATTGACCATGAAGGACTGTTTAATGTAAGAGCAATACTTGGTGTCCACGATTGAATGCATAGCAAGTTTGAAAGGAATGCTAATGCGCTGGGTGGATTTTCGTAAACGAAAACATTTAAAAGATACACCGCTAATAATGCGCAAAAGTACAAAGGGTAAATTCTTGCAATTCTTGCAATAAAATATTTCGTTGCGTTGATTTTCTTTGCTTTATAAGCAATAATCATAACAAATCCCGAAAGAACAAAAAAATAACTTACAAAGTATGCTGCTTGAGATATGATAATAAGTAGAAATTTATTGGTCTTTAGGAAAGTATTATCTGCGTAGTGGAGCGCGACAATTCCGACAGCAGCAAGAAATCGTGTAAAGGTTAATTGTTCTATTTTCATTGTAACAATTTTGGCATTAAAAGTTTAAATGTATCGATTATATATTAAGGAGATTATTTCAAAGTTTACTATTCGTGTTGGTGAGGTAAATGGTAACATTATTCGGCGGTTAATGATAAGAGTATCTCGCTGCAGTTAACATGCGATATTGTGGATTTATTTTCGTGACTCTTTGCTATAGAACAATACGGACAACTTCTATTTTAACATTGCGTTTACAAAACAAGAAAAAAAATTCTGGTTGCACTTAGTGATTCAATATTTTTTTAAGATCAGTTCTCGTTCTAACTTAGGTCGGTGCGTGTATCGTTACATTTGATACAGCACGGGTTTAGAGGATAATCATAAAAAAAATGCGTATTGTCAACCGATACGCATTTTTTGAACTATTCATTTGATGTGAACTAAACCTTTGTGAAGTATCTGAAATCTTGATTGTTTTTGATGTTTTTCAAGGATTCAAAAATCAGCTTAATTACATTTTCAACATCCTCTTGGTGCGCCGATTCAACTGTAGTATGCATGTATTTTAGCGGAATTGAAATGAGTGCCGATGGCACGCCTCCGTTTGAGTAGGCGAAAGCGTCGGTGTCGGTGCCAGTGGCGCGCGAAGCCGCCAAGCGTTGAAATGGTATTTTGTTTTTGTCGGCTGTGGTTTTAATGAGTTTCAAAAGATTGTTGTGCACGGCCGGACCGGTAGTCAATACAGGGCCTTTTCCGCAGCGTGTGTCGCCTTGCTCTTTGATGTTGATCATTGGTGTTCCCGTGTCGTGGCAAACGTCGGTAACGATTGCTACATTGGGCTTAATGCTGTTGGTAATCATTTCGGCACCACGCAATCCTACTTCTTCTTGCACTGCATTCACGATGTACAAACCATAGGGTAGTTTCACTTTTTGGGTGTGCAATAGTCGCGCTACTTCAGCAATGATGAAGCCTCCCAAGCGGTTGTCGAGTGCTCGTCCAACAAAATACTTGTTGTTTAACAGCATATATTCGTCCTGGTAGGTGATGACGTCGCCCACACGAATGCCGAGTTTTTCAACTTCTTCTTTTGAGGCGGCACCACAGTCTAACCAGATGGTATCTGATTTTGGATTTTCTTCTTTTCCTGCAGTTCGCGTGTGTATGGCTGGCCATCCGAAAACAGCTTTTACAATACCGGTTTCGGTGTGAATATTTACGCGCATGGATGGCGCAATTTGATGGTCGGATCCGCCATTGCGACGAACGTATATAAATCCGTCTTTTGAAATGTAGTGCACAAACCACGAGATTTCATCGGCATGTGCTTCAATGACTACTTTGTATTTTGCTTCCGGATTGACGATCCCTGCCACTGATCCGTAGTTGTCGATGGTATAGTCGTGTATGTATGGTTTGATGTATTTCAACCACAGTTTTTGCCCTTCGGCCTCAAAGCCAGTTGGTGATGGGTTGTTCAAGTATGTTTCAAGAAATACAAG